>Ga0308171_1001144_pt1 | contig 39685 bp, 44 predicted proteins | sample PhyGR1_FD_202135 | JGI IMG/M metagenome (GOLD analysis project Ga0308171, IMG submission 202135) | Phyllosphere microbial communities from UC Gill Tract Community Farm, Albany, California, United States - DLSLSG.R1 | ecosystem: Host-associated > Plants > Phyllosphere > Unclassified | place: USA... | reverse complement strand
GCCCTCCGGCTTGCCGGTGGTGACTATCGAGTGCGGTCGTGGCGGAATTGGTAGACGCGCAACGTTGAGGTCGTTGTGGCCGAAAGGCCGTGGAAGTTCGAGTCTTCTCGACCGCACCAGATTTTCCAAAAAACAGGCTTCGTGAGGCCATAGGCGCAAAGCCCGTAGTCCGGCGGCGTCTGCCATGTCGAGCGCCGTTCGACTTGACATGTTGGAAAATGTTGCTCAAATGTTCCGGCCGCGTGAACAGCGGAGTAGCATCATGCCCATGTCTGCCAGTGAGCGACGGCGCGCCTTTTCGGCATGGCTGCGGACTGGTCGATTCCCACCCGTGACAAACCCCGATGGGGTCGAACTGAAATTCAATCCCTGGCATGACCGGGAAACCGGACGCTTTACCTTTGCAGGCGCCGGGCAGCATGACGGGGGATGGCGGAGCGGCGGCTTCACCGGCGGTGGAAGCGGCACTGGAGGCGGTGGAGGGGCGACGGGTTGCGGAGACTGGCCGCGTCGAACATCCCCAACCCAACCCAACCCAACCGCGACATTCGACCAGTCGCGCCGCTCGTCAAGCCACGACACGAGCCACCCCTCCCATTGGTGAGGCGGCGACGCGTCGCACACCCGGCCGTGGATTTTCCGGCCAAACGACGTGGTCCGGCGGTGGATTCACCGGCGGGGGGCGGAGGCGATTTCGTCGGAGGAGGCACAACAGCGAGAGACGCGTGGGGATCGGCTGGATCAAAGCACCCGCCGACCTCTTCGTCTATCATTTCTTCGGGCGGCACGGCCACGACGAGCAGAACCTCTTTGCGGCCGACACCCACGCCGAATGACGAATTTCGTACCGTCGTCCGCAACGGCTACACATATCAAATAGACGCGCGGGACCGAACGCGGCACGTGTTCGGCGCGCTGACGATTGCGACTGTTCCCGTGCGATCTCGCATATCACAAGCACGCGCAGGCGGTACGGAACGTGGGGTAAGCGATGACGGCGGCCATTACATCGCAGCCCGTTTCCATGGCCCTACCGAGGCTTTCAATCACTTTGCGCAGGATGCCAACGTCAATCGTGGCAAATACCGCGCCATGGAAGATGAATGGGCGCGCGACAAGCGGGCCGGACGGACTGTCAGGGTCAAGATCAACCCGATTTTCGACGGATTATCGATACGGCCATCGAGCATCGATGTTCTCTGAACGGTCGATGGCATCAGGAAAAGCACGAAACTTCGCAACGATCGCTCGGAGAAAATTCGTGGAAAATGACGAAGCAAGGCAAATTCTTAACGAAATCGGCAATCTTCTCGCAAAGGATGAAGATTATCCGTCGGAAAACACGCTGCTCTACGCTCAGCTTGATTACAACGCCGTATCTGAGTCCATCTTCAAGGAATTAGGAAATCAAATTCTGTACCGGGATCCGGTCAACGAACATTTGCCCGATGTACTACTCGATCTGTGGGAAATACCGGAGAGCGATAAGCGCTGGGCGGAAATGGAATATGTCTATCGCGACGGGCAATTTCAGGTGACCTATATCTATGCCGACGAGATCGATCCCGAGGATGATTTCTTCGAGCGTCGCGATCGGGCGGTACGACGGCATCTGGGGGAAAAGCCGATCGTTTATCCGCCTTGGCCAGAAGACGACGTACCGAATTACGACCTTTAGCCTGACGCCGTAACGTAACGGCCAATCCGGCCTGGATCATGGCCGATGATTCGGGTGCCCCGCGTCTCCATTGGCGGGGCACCCGGACTTTTGAAAAGCGGACGAGAAAGCGCCGCCGGTCGCCCCTGGCGACGCGCCTCAGCGCAGCGCGATGATCGCGGCGAGCGCATCCATGCGCAGCGGCGAGACGAAGCGGAAGCCGAAGCGCCCGTCCTTCACCCAGCAGATCGTGCCCGGGATCGCGGTGCCCAGCGGTCGCACGATGATATGCCCGGTCAGCCCCGGCTGGACCGGCCCCACCGCCTCCAACTTGGCGCCGCCCGCCGATACGTCGATCATCGCGGCGGTGAATTTCCGGTCGCCCAGGCGGACATCGGCCGTGCGTGCGACGGAGAAGCGCGGCGGGCGCGGGATCGTGCCGTCCTCATTCTCGTTCGAGAAGATCTGTTCATAGGGCTGGGGCGAATCGAACTGCACGCCCGCCTTCTGCCCCTTGACCCAGCGCACCGTGCCCGAGACGGGCGGCAGGCCGCGCACCTCGATACAGATCGGATCGCCAACGGTCGGGACGTCGACGAACCGCGCCATCAGGCCGTTGGCAGAAATATTGTGGACCAGGCATACGCCGGGCCGGTCGCCGCACAGCTTGCCCAGCAGCAGGACCGCCGAATGCCGCCGGCCCGCCCGCCGCTCGGCAGACGTCCCTTGCTGCTGTTCGACCTGTTCCATGCCCGTCCTTTCGACCAGGATCGCCCCCGTGCGCTATCCGGTTTCGGTCCTGCTCTAACCCAACAGCCCTAAAAAACCACCAACTTTGCGCGGGGCCCGCACCGGTTCATCATGCGCTCAGCCGCGCCGGGGCATCGGCCGCTTGTGGTCATGTCCAAAGCCCTGTAATTCGCGATCCGTCTCATGCCTCGCGCGTCGTCCCCCCGGTCATCCCGGCCCCGCTCCTCCAAGCCCCGCTCTCCCTGGCGGCGCCGGATCGTCGTAACCCTGCAGATCCTGATCGGCCTGGCCGTCCTGGCGGTCGGTGCGCTGGCCATCGCGGTCTTCGTCGCCAAGTCGCAGCTGCCCAGCTTCGAGGAGCTGAAATCCTCGCCCAACGGCCAGATGATCCGCGTCCATGCCGCCGACGGCACGGTGATCGTCTCGCTCGGGCCGAGCTATGGCGAGTGGCTGCCCTATGATCGTATCCCGCTGGTCATGCGCGACGCGACCATCGCGGTCGAGGATCGCCGGTTCCGCGAGCATCCCGGCGTCGATCCGATCGGCATCGCCCGCTCGGTCCAGGTCCGCCTGGAAAAGGGCCGGTGGAAGCAGGGCGGCTCGACCATCACCCAGCAGATCACGCGCACCATCTTCCTGAACAACCAGAAGAAGTTCGGCCGCAAGTTCCGCGAGGCGATCCTGGCGCTGGCCATGGAACTGAAATTCTCGAAGAACCAGATCCTCGAACTGTATCTGAACAAGGTCTATTATGGCGGCGGCGCGTACGGCATCGACGCGGCATCTCGCAAATTCTTCGGCCACGGCGCGGACCAGCTGAACCTGTCGGAGGCGGCGGTGATCGCCGGGCTGGTGAAGGCCCCGTCCAACTATTCGCCGACCGCCGATGCCGAGGCCGCCGTGGGCCGCGCGGGCGTGGTCATCCAGCAGATGGAGCGTAACGGCTTCATCACCGCCGGCCAGGCTGCCGACGCGAATCCGCAAGGACTGAAGCTGGCGCCCGAGCCCAAGCAGAATTCGGTGCGCTATTTCACCGACTGGGCGCTGCCGCAGCTCGACATGCTGATCGACGAGCAGACCGCGCCGCTCGACGTGTGGACCACGCTCGACTTGGGGATGCAGCGCGCTGCCGACGGCGCGATCCGCGCCGACGCCCCGCCGGGCACGCAGGGCGCGCTGGTCAGCCTGGACCGTGACGGCGCGGTGCGTGCGATGGTCGGCGGGCTCGATTACGTCTCGACCAACTATAACCGCGCGACGACGGCGGTTCGCCAGCCGGGCTCGGCGTTCAAGCTGTTCGTCTATCTCGCCGCGCTGGAGGCCGGGCACAAGCCCGAGGACCAGGTGGTCGACGAGCCGGTCACCATCGACGGCTGGTCCCCACGCAACGATTCGCGGCGCAATTCGGGTAATGTCAGCTTGCGCACCGCCTTCGCCTATTCGTTGAATACGGTGGCGGCCAAGCTGGGCCAGGAAGTGGGTTTCCAGACGGTCGCCGACATGGCGCGCCGCTTCGGCATCACCACGCCCGTCAACACCCACCCCTCGATGGTGCTCGGCACCTCGGAGGTGCATGTGATCGACATGGTCAGCGCCTTTGCCAGCGTCGCGAACAAGGGGGTGAAGGTCACCCCCTATGGCATCACCAAGGTGACCGCGAACGGCCAGACCATCTACACGCACGAGGTCGACCGCAGCCGGGTGCTGGTCGCGCCCTATGTCGCGGCGCAGATGACCGACCTGTTGCAGACCGCGGTCAACACCGGCACGGGCCGCGCCGCGCAGATCGGGCGGCCGGTCGCGGGCAAGACCGGCACGACGACCAGTTCCAAAGACGGCTGGTTCCTGGGCTTCTCCAGCGGGATCACCACCGGCGTGTGGATGGGCCGCGACAATGGCAAGCCGGTCGCGGGGCTGCACGGCGGCACCGCACCCGCCAAGGCCTTTGCCGATTATATGAAGGTCGCCGTCGCCAGCCGTCCGATCGAGCAGTTCGAGACTCAGGTCACCCTGCCCGAATGGCAGCTGGAGCCCGACGAGGAGAGCTATTTCGGCCAGCCCGACGACGGCGTGCCTGCGGTCGATGCCGACGGCAACCCGCTGCCTCCGCCCACCGCGACGCAGCCCGAGGACGGCAGCGAGGCGGTCGAGATCCCGACCCGTCGCGAACCCGGCAGCCCTGCGCCGATCCAGCAGCAGCCGGGCATCCCCGGCCAGCCGCAAGCGGCCCCGGACCAGCCACCCGCGCCGCAACAGCGGCTGGACCAGGCGTGGATCGACCGGGTGACCGGTCGCGGCGGCAATGGCGCGGGGCCACGTGACGGGCGCGACGGACGGGCGAACCCCGCACCGTCGCGCGGCTCACCCCGTGAGCGTCAGGGCGAGCGTCAGGACGACCGCCCGTACCAGTGAAGCCCCGCGCCATGCTGTCGCAACCACGCGATGGCAGGGCCTGGGTCCTCGCCCAGCAGCTCGGCGACCAGCGCATGGAAGGCCGGGGCGTGGTTCATATGGACGCAGTGCGCGACCTCATGCGCCACCGTCGCGCGGCGCACCTGGTCGGGCGCCAGGATCAGCCGCCAGCTATAGCGGATCGCGCCGGTCGAGGCGCAACTGCCCCAGCGCGCCTTGGGATCGGCGACGCTGACCTTGGACACCGCGACGCCCGCCAGGCGTGCGACCTCCGCCGTCTCACGCGCCAGCACTTCCAGCGCCTGACGCTTCAGCCAGGCCTCGACCCGGCGGCTGAGCGTCTCGATCGGGCCGGAGGCGATCAACCGGTCACCCTCGCGCTGGATCACGCGGGCGCGCCCCTCCGCCCATTGCAGGCGCAGCACGGCATCGCCGAAGGGGATATCCGATCCCGGCACGAACGGACGCGGCCGGGGCAGGCGCGCGCGCTGTTCGGCCAGCCACTCCTTCTTCTCCTCCGCCCAAGCCAGCGCCTTGTTCATGGCGGCGCGCTTGGGCACGACCAGCCGCGCGGTGCCGGTGGCGGGATCGACGCTCAGACGGATGGTCTTGGCGGTCGGATGCCGGACGACTTCGTCGATCACAATTCGCGGTCCACGACATGGTTTTCGAAATCGCCCGCATCGTCCTCGCTGATCGTCCAGCCGCGTACCGACTGACCGGCGCGGTGGACGGCCTCGCGGTCGCCGCAGACCAGGTAATGCCATTCGGGAAGCGGCTCGTTCGCGGCGCGCAGGCGATAGGCGCAGGTGGTCGGCAGCCAGTCGATCGCGCGGACATTGCCCATGGTCAGCCGCACGCACTCGCTGACATAGGCGCGGCGGTGGCGATAGTTCGAGCATTGCCCGCTGCGTCGGTCGAGCAGGCGGCACGCGACATTGGTCGGCACCAGCTCGCCGGTATCCTCATCCTCCAGCTTGTGGATGCAGCATTTGCCGCAGCCGTCGCACAGCGCCTCCCACTGCGCGCGGTCGAGGCTTTCGATCGGCTTTTCCCAGAACCGCTCCATCAACGCACCCACCGGTCCAGCGTCTTGGCCACCGCCTCGGGCCCTTCGTCGGCCGGGACCAGCGCCAAGGGCTTGTTGTCCGGGTCCATCAGATAGACCTGGCGGCTGTGGTTCACCAGATAGCCGCCGCCCGGCGCGGCCTCGCCCTTGGCCGACCAGATGGCATAGGCCTTTTTCGCCGCGTCGATCTGGGCGGGCGAGCCGGTCAGTCCGACGATGCGCGGGTCGAAGGCGGCGGCGAAGCGGCCGACCACCTCCGGCGTGTCGCGTTCGGGATCGACGGTGATGAAGATCGGCACGATCGTCTTCGCCTTGGCCGGTGCGCGCGTGTCGAGCAGCTTCAGGCCGGCGGCGATCGCCTGCATGTCGGTGGGACAGACATCGGGACAGAAAGTGTAGCCGAAATACACGACGCGGTAGCGCCCGGCGAAATCGCGGTCGGTGACGGCCCTGCCCCGGCCATCGGTCAGCCGGAACGGCCCGCCGATCTTCGCGCCCGCCAGCGGCGCCTGCGCGGCGGGCTGGCCGCCGGAGGGATCGGAGGAACCGCAGCCCGCGACCAGCAGGGTCAACGGCGCCAGGAGGGGCAGGAATAATCGGGTCATGACGCCGACAGCCTTGCTGTGATAAATCGCCCGTTGCAAGCCATGGTCCCCCATTCAGGAACCCCGTTCATGCCCTTTCGCCCCCTGTTCGCCGCTGCGCTTCTGACATGCGCGCTTTCCGGCGCCGTCGCCGCCCCGGCGGGTGCCCAGATGATGCAGTCGGAAAGCTACAAATTCCTCCAGGCGGTGCGCGAGGCCAAGGGCAACGACGTGACCAACATGCTGGACCGGCCGGGCGCCAGCATCATCAACACCCGCGACGTGACCAGCGGCGAAGGCGCGCTGCACATCGTCATCAAACGCGGCGACGAGACCTATTTGCGCTTCCTGCTCCAGAAGGGCGCCGATCCCAACCTGCGCGACGGGCGCGGCAACACCCCGCTGCTGCTGGCGGTGGCGGGCGGCCAGCCCGACATGATCCGCGTGCTGACCGCAGCCAAGGCCAATCCCAATATCGGCAATTCGGGCGGCGAAACCCCGCTGATCCGCGCGGTCCAGCGTCACGATATCGGCATGGTCCGCGACCTGCTGGCCGCCGGGGCCGATCCCGACCAGGCCGACAATGTCGCCGGCCTGACCGCGCGCGACTATGCCCAGCAGGACGCCCGCAACACCGCGATCGCCAAGCTGTTCGCCGACACGCCCAAGAAGACGCGCGCGGCGGTGGCGGGACCGAAATTCTGAGGCGCCAAAGTTCGATCGACCTGACCTGAACCATGGTCCTGCCACCCCGGCGGGGGCCGGGGTCCAGCTGGGACGACTTCATTGATGGAGCGCGCTAGGGCCGATCGATATTCATTCCTCCCTTGGAAGGGGAGGTGGTAGGCCGAAGGCCTGACGGAGGGGTGTCCCGGTTTGCGAGGTTGGTCAAAGCTCGCGACCGGTCACACCCCTCCACCCTCCCCTTACAGGGGAGGAATTGAAGGGCGGCGGAATGTCGATTGGCCCTAGACCATTACAACCGCACCCTCAATTGACCCCCGGTCTCCGCCGGGGTGGTGCTTCAGCTTGGCTGAACCAAATTTCAAGCGGGAAAGCCGTCGGGCGCGGCGTCAATGGTCGAGACGCCGCCACTCGACCACGTCGGTCACCTTCTGATTCTCGAAGACTCCGTCCGCGCGTTTGACCGTCACGGTCTTCGTCGTCGTGCGCGTCCGGGCGACTCCGGCCGCGTCGGCGTCCCAGGCAACCGTCAGCGATCCTGAAACCTCTTCCTTGGATCGCGCCTGCATCGCTGTCGCTAGGCTGACCGGCTTCTGATTCAATTCGCCCACGCCGAACGCTCCCATTTCGCCGCCTTGGGTCAGGCCGTCAGCCGTTCGTCGAGCTGACCGGCATTCCGCAACCGCAACCGCCCATCGGGCAGGCGCAGGACCCGCATCGGAAACTGCCAGCTGCGCGCCCGGTCTTCGGGCCTGGCATCGGTGGGAAGATCATATTCCAGCTCGACGCCGTCCGCCCGGCGCGCGATCATGCGTTCCAGCGAGCTCTCATGACCGCTCGATGGGCCCGACGAACCGACGCTCGCATCCTGCGACGTCTCGTAACGCTGGGTAACGGCATAGGCCTCAACCGACGGGGCCGCCCCTTGCGCGAACCCGGCAACCGGCAAGAGAAGAAAACCGAACCCGGCCCCGATGATGCGCATCGTCATGGCCACCACGCCGCATCGGCGCGATCAGGCTGGCAAGCGTCAGATCAGCCCCAATTCGACCAGCTTGCCGACCAGCACCGGCGGCATCGTGTCGATCCCGCTCGCCGCGCCGTCCAGGTCGGGCGGGGCGTCCAGGGCCTCCAGATAGCGCCAACCCTGATGCGCGCGGCGCGGCTGCGCCTGGACCAGCACCAGCGCGGGATCGATATGGATCGCACACCGGCCGCCCTCCGCCTCGCCGAAGGACAGGATCGGCGAGCGCGCGACCAGTTGGTGTTTCAGGATCCAGAACAGCGAGCCCTGCCCCGTCACTTCCTCATGCCGCTTGGGCAGATAGCGCGTGGTCAGGAACACCGGCCCCTCCTGCGCCCGCATCTTCAGCCGTTCCGCCAGATGATCGATACTGGTCGCACCGAAGGCGACCTTGGTCAGATGAAGCGCCATGTCGGGGGGCGATGTGGGGACGGCGGCATCGAAACGCCAGACGGAGGCGGTGTTGACTCTTAAATCTACATATGTGACCTTTCATCCATGAAGCGTGTCCGCCGTCCCTCCAAACAGATGCTGACCCTTTTGGCGGCGCTGGCCGATCGGGGCGGGCAGTGGTGGCATGGTTATGACCTGATGAAGCAGACCGGGCTGCAATCGGGGACGCTCTACCCCCTGCTGATGCGCATGACCGAGCAGGGGCTGATCGAGGCCGAGTGGCGCGCGCCCGAACAGCCCGGTCGGCCGCCGCGCCATGCCTATCGCCTGACCGCCGCCGGGGTCGCCCATATCCAGGCCCATGCCGCGCCGGTCGATGGCGATCTCGGGCTGGCCGGGGCATGAGGCACGCGCCTGCCCGGATCGCGATGACCCTCGCTATGGCGTTGATGCGCGATCATGAGCGCGACTGGGCGCAGGCCATGGCGATCGAGTTCGAGCAGGCCGAACGGGAGGGCCAGGGCTTGGGCTTTGCGTTGGGCTGCGGGACGGTCGCGTTGCGCAGGTTGGTCACTTCGTTCGCCGGGTGGCATGTCGTGACCCGCTATGGCCTGGCGCTGGTCGTGCTGCTGCCGATGGCGCTGTTCCATCTGGGGTGCGCGGTGCACGGCCTGCGATGCTGGCTGTTCGATAGCGATCCCTATCTGGCCATGCTGGCATCCGGGAATGCAGGGCAGCGGACGATTGCCGTCGCCTATCGCAACTGGTCGCCGGTTATCCTGGCCGGGCTGATCGCGCTGGGGACGCTCCACATCCTGATCGCCTGGTGGATCACCGCCTGCGAGTGGCGGCGCGTCGGGCTGGCGATGATCGCGGCGATCCTGGTCGTCGCCGGGTTGATGCTGGCCATCGCGGCGATCCATCCGACCCCGTGGGGCATGGCACTGCAAGGCATCGCGCTGCTCGCCGAGATACTGGCCGTGCCGATCCTGACCGTCTGGCATCGGCGACAGACCCACTCTCCCATCCGCTAAGTTTCTCGAACGGAGACGTTATCATGAACCATCGTTGTTCGACAGGATGGGTGTGCCTGGCGGCCGCCATCCTGCCGCTTTCGACCGCGTCCGCGCAGAGCCGCGATCCGATGGCGCTGGTCGATCGATTCGAGGCGGCACGGCGCGACTTCGATCCCGCCGCCCTGGCCCGGACGTTGGCCCCGGAGTTCGTCGAGATTTCCCCGCGTGGCGAAGTCGATCCGCGCGACGTGGTGCTCGGTTTCTACACGCCCGACCGCAAGGGGCCCGTTCCCCCGATGGAAAGCGACGAAGCCACCGTCCGCTCGGTCGGCGGCACTGCGCTGGTCACGCGGCGGCTGTCGATCATCCTGCCGGGTGCGGGCGGACGGCGATCGGTTCGGGCACTCTATGTCGCGCATCGTAGCAAAGCGGGATGGCAGCTGGTCTCGGCTCAATATACGCCGATCCCGCCTGCTGCGTCGAAGTGAGATGGCTTGGAAGGGGGACACCGGCTCCCCCTGACCACAGAGGGACCTACCAGTTTCTGCTTTCGATACTGACTTGCAATAACACACAGTCCTTCATAGGAGGCCCCCATCACAGGGAGTTTCCAAATGCCGATCCTGACGACGCTGATGGCCAGTGCTGCCGCCATCGCCGCTCCGACGCCTGCCCCCGTGGCGACCGATCCGCAGGTCAGCCGCGACGACATCATCGTCACCGGCCAGCGCACCGAGGGCAAGGACGACTATACGATCGAGGGGCAGACGACCGCGACGCGTATCCCGCTGACCCTGCGCGAGACGCCGCAGTCGGTCAGCATCGTCACGCGCCAGCAGATCACCGACTTCCAGCTGAACGACGTCAACCAGCTGCTGACGACGGTGCCGGGCATCAACGTCCAGGCGAACGAGACCGACCGCGTCTATTATTCGGCGCGCGGCTTCGACATCCAGACCTTCCAGATCGACGGTATCGGCGTGCCCTTCGCCTTCGGCATCCAGACCGGCTCGATCGACACCGCCATCTACGACCATATCGAGGTGGTGCGCGGCGCGCCCGGCCTGTTGTCGCCGACCGGCAACCCTTCGGCGGTCATCAACTTCGTCCGCAAGCGTCCGACCAAGGACCTGCAGGCCAGCGCCAGCGTCCAGTATGGCTCGTTCAACAGCCTGCGCCTGGACGCGGACGTCAGCACGCCGCTGACCAAGGACGGCAGCGTCCGGGCGCGCGTCGTCGGCGTGCTGTCCGACGCCGACAGCTATCTCGATCGCTATTCCTTGCGCCGCTGGACCGGATACGGCGTGGTCGAGGCGGACCTGGGCCCCGATACGGTGCTCAGCGGCGGGTACGGCCATCAGGATCATCAGAGCCACGGTGCGATGTGGGGCGCGCTGCCGCTGACCTATACCGACGGCACCCGCATCGACATGCCGCGATCGACCAATGTCGCGCCCGAATGGGCGGGCTGGAACGTGATCGACCGGCAGATTTTCGGCGACCTGACGCATCACTTCGGCCATGACTGGGTCGCGCGGATCAGCGCGGTACGCCGCGCGACCAGCGAGGCGGACGAGCTGTTCTACGTCTATGACAATCCAGTGCGCGGCGCACCCAACGGCATCGCGCCCGACCCCACCAAGCCCGGCCAGTTCTTAGGCATCAAGAGCTATCCCGGTGCCTTTCGCGCGCAGACGCGCAACCTGACCATGGAGGCCTATGCCACCGGCCCGTTCACGCTGTTCGGGCGCGAGCACCAGCTGATGTTCGGCGTCAACCGCAGCGCGCAGGATTACAAGCAGACGTCGAGTTACGACTATTCGAAGGTCGGCCTGACGCTGCCCTTCCCGGACCTGTTCCAGGGGACCTTCCCCCAGGTCACCTTCCCGACCCCCTTCTCGACCGCCTATGCGTCGAGCCAGAACACCCAGACCCGGCGCGAAACCGCCTATGGCCTGGTCCGCTTCAGCCTGGCCGATCCGTTGAAGCTGATGCTGGGCGGCAACGTCACCCATGCGCGCAGCGTCGGCTTTTCGTACGATGTCGACACCAATTACGACAATACGCGCTTCTCGCCGTTCGCGGGCGTCACCTATGACCTGAACCGGGCGCTGAGCGTCTATGCCAGCTATACGACGATCTTCAATCCGCAGACCGCGATCGGCCTGGACGGCCGCCTCCTGGACCCGATCAGCGGCAAGAATATCGAGGCTGGCATCAAGGGCGACTGGTTCGGCGGGCGGCTGAACGCCAGCGCGGCGATCTTCCGCGTCCACCAGAACAACACCGCGGAGAGCGTCGGCTTCGTCGATGGCCGCTTCCTCTCGCGCGGGGTGAACGCCAAGTCGGAAGGTATCGAGCTCGAAGTCGGCGGACGGCTGGCCGAGGGGGTGCAGGTCACCGGCGGCTATACGCTGATGCGGATCGAAGACCAGAATGGCGACGCCGCGCGCCTGTTCGTGCCGCGCAATACCGGACGGCTGAACATCGTCTATTCGCCGCCCGCGCTCCCGGCGCTGAAGGTGGGTGCCTCGGCCCAGTATCAAAGCGTGATCTATACCCAGACCCGCTCGGTCCGGCAGGACGGTTATGCGCTGGTCGACCTGATGGCGAAGTACGACATCACCCCGCGCATCGCGCTGTCGGCGAACCTGCGCAACCTGACCAATGCCAAGTATCTGACTGCGTTGACCTTCGACGGCGGCTATTATGGCGCGCCGCGGTCGATCCTGGGGACGGTGACGGTCCGGTATTAAGGCTATTCCATTCCTCCCCTTACAGGGGGAGTGTTCACCTTGGACTCTGCAGTCGTTTTCTTGCGAGGAATATGTCGAGGGTGACCTCGAGCATCTGTTGGGTTTTGAAGGCGCGCTTGGTTTGGCGATTGAAGCGGGCGAGCATGTCGCGGAACGAGGCGTTGGACGATTCGATCAGATGCGTCCGCGCCTTGGTCTGCTGGTGAGGTTCGGGTGCGCCGATCCGCTCGAAGGCGAGGTGGTAGCAGGAATTGGCGTCTGTGAAGATGGCGCCGATCTGGCCGACGGCAGCCTTGGCCAAGGCGTCGATGGCGGTCGCGCTTCCGACGCCGTTATCGCCCACATGGTATGCGACGACACGCCGATGCCGGCGGCTGTACGCCGTCCAGATTACCGCGCGCTGCCGTTTTTTTGGACGCAGGCGTAGATCTCGTCCATCTCGATGACGTCGGCCTCCCCGGTGTCGACCGGAGCGGCATGCGCCAGTTCCTGCCGCAGCAGCGCCTGCTCTTTGCGGATCCACTTCAGGACCGCGGCCGGTGACGCACCCGGCACACGGCCGATCGCCCGGATGCCCATGCTGTTCATGGACATCTCGATCGCCATGGCCTTGGTCTCGGCACTGAATTTGGGCTGGCTATCGGTGCAGTACCGACCGCACGTCCGGCACACATGGCGCTGATGACCCGACTTCCAGCCCCGCTTGATCAGGTCCGTCCCCTCGCACTTCGGACAACGCATCCAAGCCACCTTGTTCCAAATCACCGCAACGAGGGAGAATTCAGAAAGCGGCACTTGTAAACGGTCCCCCTTGCAGGGGAGGAATGGAGGGAGGCCTATTTGCGCAGGATGCGGTAGTTCAGCCGCGCGGTCGCGATCGGCTTTGCCCGATCCTCCTGCCATGCAGTCGCCTCGACATTAGCGATCCGCTGGCCCAGGCGCAGGATGACGCCGACCGCGCGGGTCGGATGGTCACGGCCGGTGCGCAGATAATCGGTCGTGACCGTCACCGGCTTGATCCGCCCCCCGCCCTCGCTCGCCAGCCCGTGGGTCAGCGCGGCGATCCCGGCCACCTCGAGCAGCCCGGCGATCGCCCCGCCCTGAAGCAGGCCGGGCCAGCCCATGACATGGTCGCCGAACGGCATCACGAGTTCGGGCATCCCCTCCACCCATTCGATCGAACAGCCGAGCAGCGTGGCATAAGGCGGCAGGATCATCGCCTGGCCGATTTCGGTGCGGGGGCCGCTCATGGCTTCAGGCTCATGAAGGTGCCCGCGACATGCGCGACGGGATCGTCGGCATCGCCGTCATGCGCGATCCCCCGGACGAAGGCGACGCTCCGGGTGATCCGATAACATTCGCCGCGCCCGATCACGGTGCGCGTCGGGACCGCCGGGCGCAGATAGTCGACGCGCAAGTCCAGCGTCACATGCGCCTCGAAATTTCCGCGCTTCAGCCATACCGCTAGGCTGGTCGCCAAGTCCATCATCGCGACGATCGGCCCCGAGGCGATGACCCCGCTGGCCGGATCGCCGATCATCCGCGCATCATAAGGCAGGGCCAGTTCCGCCCAGTCGGGACCATGCGCCTGATACTCCAGACCAAGATGCCGCCCATGCCCGCCAAACCCGCCCATCGCGGTAAAACGCTGAATATCGAACCCCATGGCCAACTGGTCTACACCAGCGGCGGACAAAAGGAGAGTGGCATGGAAGATCGGGTAACGATCGCGGTGACGGAGGGTGTGGCCGATGTCCGGCTGGCGCGCGGGGACAAGCTGAACGCCATCGACGCCAGGATGTTCGACGCGCTGACGAAGGCGATCGAGACCCTGTCGAGCCGCCCCGACCTGCGCGCCGTCATGCTCTCGGGCGAGGGAGACGGCTTCTGCTCGGGCCTCGACATGGCGGCGATGGCAGGGGGCGATCTGGCGGGACTGGACTTGGGCGTCCGCAGCCATGGCCCGGCCAACCGGGTACAGCAGGTCGCCTGGGGCTGGCGGACGCTGGCCGTGCCGGTGATCGCGGCGGTGCACGGGGTGGTGTTTGGCGGGGGTACGCAGATCATGGCAGGTGCGGACATTCGGCTGGCCCATCCCGCGACGCGCTTCGCGATCCGCGAGGTGCATTGGGGGATCGTGCCCGACATGGGCGGCTTCGCCTTGTGGAATGGAGTGCGCCAGGATGTTTTGCGCGAGTGGGTCTATACCGCGCGCGAGTTCGACGCGGGGGAGGCGCTGGCGGCGGGGTTCGTGACGCGGCTGGTGGAGGACCCGCGTAAGGAGGCATTGGCCCTGGCCCGCATGATCGCCGGGCGGAGTCCGGATGCGGTGCGCAGTGCGAAACGGTTATTCAGGGCGATGGGGGACGCGCCTGAGGTGGTGCTGGCGATGGAGAGCGCCGAGCAGGTGGGGTTGATGCGGGGGGACAATTTCCGGGAAGCGGTGCAGGCGAACATGGAGCGGCGGCGGCCGGACTTCCGGGACGTTTGAGGCGCGCCTAAACTCTCCCACCGCGATAGCCCCTCCCGCAGGCGGGAGGGGTTGGGGAGGGCATGGGGTCTCGCAGAGTGAGTCGCTTGGGGCTTTCCCTCCCCCATCCCAGTTTCAGGTAAACGATGCCCCGCATCGTTTAGGTCATGCCGGGGGCATGACCGACCTGAAACTCGTTTACGGGAGGGGCGTGCCTGGAGCAGTCGGTCGGGCCAAAAAAAAGGGGAGCCTCTTCCCGAGACTCCCCCCTTTCCATCCGGCGACGGAAACTTACTCCGCGGTCGCCTTCAAAATCTTGCCCGGATTGCGCGGCGGCTCGCCCTTGGGGAGCGCGTCGACATGCTCCATGCCGCTCTCGACCTTGCCCCACACCGTATACTGGCGGTCGAGGAAGCGCGCGTCGTCGAAGCAGATGAAGAACTGTGAATTGGCCGTGTTCGGATCGTTGGTCCGCGCCATCGAGCAGGTGCCGCGCACGTGCGGCTCGGCGTTGAATTCTTGGCGGAGGTTCGGCTTGTCCGAACCCGACATGCCGGTGCCGGTGGGATCGCCGCCCTGCGCCATGAAGCCCGGGATCACGCGGTGGAACACCACGCCGTCATAGAAACCGTCGTTGGCGAGCCCGCCGATGCGTGCGACATGCTCGGGCGCCAGGTCGGGGCGCAGCGTGATGACGACATCGCCGCTCTCGAGCGTCAGGGTCAGCTTGGAAAAAGTCTCGGCCATAAGGGTCTTCCTTGGTTGATGCCCCGCAGGTAGGCATTCCCGTGCCCGCTGGCAAATGCCGCCATCGCAAGTTAGGGGCGTGACACCACGTTCATGATCCCATTTTGACATGATCGATCGAGGGAGGCCGAGATCAGCGACACCGAACTCCCCGAGCGCGACGCCGAGGCCCTGACGCAGGAGCCCCAGTTGCCCGAGACCCAGTTGGACGAAGACGACCGGCTGAAGCCCGAATATGTCACCGCCGTGCTCGACGCGCTGGAGGATGGCGACGACGAGGGCGCGCGCGCGCTGGTCGAGCCGCTCCACCCCGCCGACATCGCCGACCTGTTCGAGCTGGTCGGGGACGAGGCGCGCGTCAACCTGGCGCGCGCGGTCGCGGACCTGCTGAACGGCGACGTCTTCGCCGAGATGAACGACTATGTGCGCGAGCAGCTGATCCAGGCGCTCGAACCGCATGAAGTCGCCGACATCGCCTCCGAACTCGACACCGACGATGCGGTGGCGATCATCGAGGACATGGACGAGGACGAGCAGCGCGCGGTGCTGCGCGCGCTCGACCCGGACGACCGCGCCGCGATCGAGGAGGCGCTGTCCTTCCCCGAGGAGTCGGCCGGTCGCCTGATGCAGCGCGAGCTGATCGCGGTGCCCGAACATTGGACGGTGGCCGAGACGATCCAGTTCCTGCGCGACGACGAGGAGCTGACCACCGACTTCTGGGAAATCTTCGTCGTCGATCCCGGCCACCGGCCGATCGGCACCTGCCAGTTGTCCTGGATCCTGCGCGCGCCGGGCGGGATCGTGATCGGCGACGTGATGAAGCGCGAACAGACGCTGATCCCGGTCGACATGGACCAGGAAGAGGTCGCGCTGCGCTTCCAGAAATATGCGCTGATCTCGGCCGCGGTGGTCGATGCCAGCGGACGGCTGGTCGGCATGATCACCGTCGACGACATCGTCCATATCATCCAGCAGGAGGCAGGCGAGGACGTGCTGCGCCTGTCGGGTGCGGGCGAAGGGGATATCAACGAGCCGATCTTCGACAGCTACAAGAGCCGGGTGCGCTGGCTGCTCGCCAACCTGATCACCGCGATGGTCGCCTCGTCGGTGATCGCGGCGTTCGAGGGGACCATCGCGCGGATGGTGGCCCTCGCCACGCTGATGCCGATCGTCGCGGGTGTCGGCGGCAATGCGGGGACGCAGACGCTGGCGGTGACGGTGCGTGCGCTGGCCACCAACCAGCTCACCCAGTCCAACACCACCCGCGCGATCATGCGCGAAATCCGCGTGGCAATGATGAACGGCGTGACCGTCGCGGCGGTGATCGGCGTGGGAGTCAGCCTGGTCTTCGCCAATCCGGCGCTGGGCATGGTGATCGCGACGGCGATGATGACCAATATCCTGGTCGCGGGTCTGGCGGGCGTGCTGGTGCCGGTGACGCTCGACCGGTTCGACGCCGACCCGGCGGTCGCGTCGTCGGTATTCGTCACGATGACGACCGATTCGATCGGGTTTCTGGCGTTTCTGGGCCTGGCGACGGCGGCGGGGTTGACGGGCTAAATCCTTTCCTCCCCTGCAAGGGGAGGAATAGTGTGAAAGCCAATCAGCGCTGGAACTGGTTGCTTCCTGACGATCCCCCGAACCGATCGATCGCACCCTGGATGCCGGTCCAGACTGTACCGAGCTGTTCGGGCGTGATCGAATAGGGCGGCATGACATAGATGGTGTTGCCCATCGGCCGGACGAGCAGGTCGGCCTCGCGGAAATGCGCGAGCAGTCGGGGGGCGAGGTCGGAGAGATAGTCCTGCCCCGCGCCCAGTTCGAACGCCGCGATCGTGCCCAGTTGCCGGGGATTGCGCACCGCCGCTGCACCCGACACCGCCGCCAGATGCCGCGCCTGCGCCGCCGCCAGTGTCTCGATCCGCGTCTGGACCGGTTCGTCGCGCCAGATCGCAAGGTTGGCGGCCGCCGCCGCGCAGGCGATGGGATTGGCGGTGTAGCTGGACGAGTGGAAGAATTGTTTCGACCGATCGGTTTCCGACCAATGCGCGTCGAAAATCGCCTCGGTCGCCAGCGTCACCGCCAGCGGCACCGCGCCGCCGGTCAGCCCCTTGGACAGGCACAGGATATCGGGCACCACCCGCGCCTGATCGCAGGCGAACAGCGTCCCGGTGCGACCCCAGCCGGTCATGACCTCGTCGGCGATGAACAACACGCCGTGCGCCGTACAGATCGCCCGCATCGCCGCCAGCGTCTCCGCGCTGTAGAGCAGCATACCCCCCGCCCCCAGCACCAAAGGCTCGACGATGAACGCCGCCGCGCCCGCCCGACACTCCGCCTCCAGCGCGTCGAGCGTGGCCTGCACGCCATGGGGATAGGGGATGGTGCCGACATCGAACAACAGCGGCGCATAGGCGCGGTTATAGACGCCGCGCGCGCCCACCGACATCGCGCCGATCGTATCGCCGTGATAGCTGTGTTCGAGGACCAGGATACGCGAACGCGGCTCGCCCCGGTTGAGCCAATATCCCAGCGCCATCTTCAGCGCGACCTCGACCGCTGTCGAACCCGAATCGGAGAAAAACACCCGCGTCAGCGCGGGCGGGGTGATCCGCACCAGCTCGGCGGCGACCTCCTCGGCCGGTTCGTGGGTCCAGCCTGCGAAGATGATCTGGTCGAGCTTGCCCGCCTGGGTCGCGATGGCGGCGTTGATGCGCGGGTGGTTGTGGCCGTGCGTCGTCACCCACCAGCTGGAGATGGCGTCGATCACCTCACGCCCGTCGACGGTGGTCAGCACCGCGCCGCTCGCGCTGGCGACGCACGGGATCGGCTCGCCCAGGCCATGCTGGGTGAAGGGGTGCCAGATGGGCGAGGTCATCGAAAATCCTCGATATCGAAATTCGTCGCGAACGCCTGTGCCAAGGTGTCCCGATTCAGCTGCGCCAGACGCGGCAGACGGCCGAGCCGTTTTATCTGGCCGATCTCGGCGATGGTCGCCTCGCTATCCTCGACCGCATCGCCGACGAAGGCGATGCCCAGCACGTCCACCCCGCGCGACCGCAGCGCCTCGAGTGACGACAGGCTGTGGTTGATCGTGCCCAGCCCGGTCCGGGCGACCAGCACCACCGGGCGACCCCAATGCGCGAACAGATCGGCGAACAGCAGCTGGCGCGTCACGGGCACCAGCACGCCCCCCGCCCCCTCGGCGACCAGCGGCCCGTCGACCTGTGGCAGGGCCAGGCGATCCCGCTCGATCGTCACGCCGTCGATCTCGGCGGCGCGGTGCGGCGAGCACGGCGTCTTCAAGCGATAGGCCGATGGCAGGACCGGACGCCCGCTAAGCCGCGCCACCGTCTCGGCATCGCCATGCCCTTCGTCATCGGTGCCCGCCTGGACCGGCTTCCAATAGCTGGCCCCCAAGGCACCAGTCAGCGCGGCGGAAAAGACGGTCTTGCCGATTTCGGTGTCGGTGCCGGTGACGATGACGGCGCTCATGCCAGAACCTCATGCAGTGCAGCGTCGAGCGTGCGGATGTCCGCGTCCTCGACATTCAGGGTGATCGACAACCGCAGCCGCGCCGCGCCCACCGGCACGGTCGGCGGACGGATGCCGCGAATGTCATAGCCCAGCGCCTGCAACGCCCCGGCGGCGCGCATGGTGCGGCCATTGTCGTGCAGGATCAGCGGCATGACCGGCGTGCCTTGCGCCAGCGCGCCATGCTTCGCCAGATGCTCGCCCGCCAGCGCGATCCGGCCGTGCAGCGCGGTGCGCCGTTCCGGCTCGTCGGCCAGGATGCGCAAAGCCTCGCGCACCCCGCGCGCCATCAGCGGTGACGGCGCGGTGGAAAAGATGAAGCCCCGCCCGCGATTGACCAGATAGTCACGCACGATCGCGGGCCCGACAACCAGCGCGCCCTCGCACCCCATCGCCTTGCCGCAGGTGTGGAGGGTAACGACCCGCTCGCCCGCCGTCGCCAGGCCCTGCCCGCGCGCACCGAAGACGCCGGTGGCATGCGCCTCGTCGACGATCAGCATCGCGTCATGGCGTTCGGCCACCGCCATCAGCTCGGCCAGCGGCGCGGTGTCGCCGTCCATCGAATAGAGGCTTTCGACCGCGATCCAGGCGGTGCCCTTGCCACCGCGCACGCGCCACGCCCGGATCGCGTCGTCGAAGGCGGCCGGATCGTTATGCGCCGCCGCGACGCTTTCGCTACGCGACAGCTTCATCCCTTCGTGCATACTGGCATGGACCAGCGCGTCATGAACGATCAGGTCGCCGCGCTGCGGCAGCGTCGCCAGCAGCGTGGCGTTGGCGGTATAGCCCGAGGAGAAATAGAGGCTGGCCTCCGCGCCAAAGAACGCGGCGGCCTCCGCCTCCAGCGCCTCATGCTCGGGGTGGTTGCCGCGTAGCAGCCGCGAGCCGCCCGAGCCGACGGGCACGCCTTCCTCGACCGCACGGGTGATAGCGGCGGCCAGGCGCGGATGGTTCGCCAGGCCGAGATAGTCGTTCGAGGCGAAATCCCGGCCACGCTGCGGGGCCAGCCCCCGCAATCGGTCCCGCGCGGCCAGTCGGGCCAGGTCGGCGCGATGAAAGTCCAGCATGGGGGCTTCCCTAATCGGCTGGGTGGGGGAGCGGAACTAGAATTTGCGAGGGATTCCATTGGCTTTCGACTTCGCTCAGGCTGAACGGGGCTTTTTATCCAGCCCCAATACTCAACCTCCGTTCAGCCTGAGCGAAGTCGAAGGCCACGCCCCACCCTAACTCAAACAGGCTCCGCCAAGGTCACGATCGAAACCCCCGGCGTCATCGGCGCGCGGCCGACCAGATGCCGCTCCAGCCGGAAGATCGCCTCGAACGCCTTGTTCAGCGGCGCGGGCGGCGGCGAATCGTCGCTGTCGTCGCGTCCCGTCAGCCGCCCGGCGATGCGCGCCGCGGCCGCCAGCGGGAAGAGCAGCGAGTTGAAGTAGGTGAGCTTGCGTGGGGAAAGCCCCGCCGTCTCGATCGCCGACACCAATGTGCTCTTGGAATAACGGCGATGGTGATGGTTCACCACGTCATGCGCCGACCACATCCACTGGTGCGCCGGGACCGCGATCAGGATCTTGCCGCCGGGCTTCAGGCAGGCCTTCATCGCGGCCAGCGCGGCGACGTCGTCCTCGATATGCTCGACCACGTCGAGCACCGCGATCAGGTCGTACGCGCCGCGTTCGATCCCCGGCAGTTCGGGCAAGGGTGCGGCCTGGACCGGCTTGCCCAGCCGCTCGGACGCGATCTCGCGCGCGGCCGGATCGATCTCGATCGCGTCGACCGTGCCGAACTGCGCCAGCATCGGCAGGTTGTGCCCGGTGCCGCAACCGATCTCCAGGATGCGCGCCTGTCCGGGCAGCTTGCCATAGCGGGCCAGATAGTCGGCCAGGATGTCGCGGCGGGCGCGATACCACCAATGGGTGGAGTCGTGCGCGGCCATGCGGTCGTAAACGATACGGTCCATGAACTTATCCGAAGACCCATTGGCGGTTGAGCGCGAAGGTCGCGATCGGCGTGATCGTGACCACCGGGATCAGCGCGACCCAGGGTTGTTGATGCAAAAGCCCGGTGACGATCCAGGTGAAGAGCGCATTCAGCACAAGTCCGAAGCCCTGCACCACCAGAAACTTCAGATGCTGCCGTCCGCTGGAGTCGCGGGTGCCGTGGCCGCGAAAGCTCCAGGCGCTGTGCAGGAAGAAGCCGCAGATCACCGCGACCAGGAATGCGGGCGGCACCGCCAGCACCGCTTGTGTCTTCGGCAGCACCCAGCTGGTCAGCGGCAGGTAGACGGCGGAATAGACCAATGTCGACAAGCCGCCCGCGATGCCGAAACGGATCAGCTGACCCAGCATCCCGCTGTCCCGCCACCGTTCGATCCGATCGTGAAGAATAGCCACGCGTCGTCGCCCAACCTTGCCCTTTACGCGGCCCACGATAGAGCGGGCCCCGAGTCACCGCGCCTTAGGCTGCGGGCGGGTATGAGGGAAGCGTCTTTGGAACGTCTGCAGCGCGAGATCGATCGCAACTGGCGACGCTGGGTATTGGTCGCGTGGGCGGCGATCGCCGCCTGGTATCTCTACAATCGCTGGGGCCAGATCCGCTGGTGGTCGCTGTCCGACACCGACGACAATATGCGCCTGATGCAGGTGCGCGCCTGGATGGCGGGCCAGGGCTGGTATGATCTGCGCCAGTACCGGATGAACCCGCCGGTCGGGTTCGACATCCATTGGAGCCGCATCGTCGACCTGCCGATCGCGGGCCTGATCCTGTTCTTCCGCCTGTTCACCACCCCGGCCTGGGCCGAGCGACTCGCCTGCGGGATCGCGCCGATCCTGCCGCTGTCGATCACCATGCTGGCGATCGCGGCGACCGTGCGGCGGCTGATCGCGCCGCTCGCCTGGCCGCTGGCGATGGTCCTGCTGATGTGCGCAGGCGCGACCCAGCTGATGTACATGCCGATGCGCATCGACCATCACGGGTGGCAGCTGGCGATGCTGGCGGTTACCGTCGCCGGCCTGTGCGATCCGAAGGCGCGGCGCGGCGGCGCGCTGGTCGGCATCGCGACTGCGGTGTCGCTGGCGATCGGGCTGGAGATGCTGCCCTATGCCGCGATGGCGGGCGCGATCCTGACGCTGCGCTGGGTCTGGGACCGGGCGGAGGCCGACCGGCTGGCGGTCTATGCGCTGACCCTGGGCGGGGGCAGCGCGGCAGGGTTCGCCGCCTTTGCCTCCAATGCCAATTACGCCATGCGCTGCGACGCGCTGACCCCGGTCTGGCTGTCGGTGACGGTCGTGGCGGGGGCGCTGTTGTTCGTGCTGGCCCGGATCAACCCGGCATCGCGCGCGGCGCGCCTGGGGCTGGCGGTCGGCGCGGGCGCGGTGATCGCGGGCGGCTTTGCCAGCCTGTTCCCGCAATGCCTGACCCGTCCCGAACAGGTCAGCCCCGAGTTGCAGCGCAACTGGCTGAACAATGTCCGCGAGGCCAAGCCCATCTACAAGCATCCGCTGCGCGTCGCCCTACCCATGGCGACGATGCCGCTGATCGGCATGATCGGCGCGGTGCTGGCGGCCTGGCGGCGGCGGACGATCGGGTGGACCGCGGTGGCGCTATTCACGACCTTTGCCTGCCTGATGCTGTTGTGGCAGGCGCGCGCCGCCCCGGCGGGGCAGATGCTGGCGGTGCCCGGCATCGCCGCGCTGCTGTGGATGGTCCTGCCCTGGCTGCTCCGGCTTCGCTCGCCGCTGCTGCGCGTGCCCGCGATCGTGCTGGCGATCCTGATCCCGACCGGGATCACGGCGACCTGGGTGGTCAAGTATCTGCCCGCCGCCCAGTCCAACGCCTATGCCAACCGCGTCAACACCGCGACCGGGCAGTGCGTGCGGACATCGGTGCTGACGCGGGTCAACGCCTATCCCCGCGCGACGGTCTTCACCTTCGTCGACCTGGGGCCGCGCCTGATCGTGACGACGCATCACGATGCGATCGCGGGGCCCTATCACCGCAACGGCGACGCGATCCTGGACGTGCAGCACGCTTTCCAGGGCGGCGAGGCGCAAGCGCACAGCATCATGAAGCGCCACGGCGCGACGCTGTTGCTGATCTGCCCCGACATGGCCGAGTCGACCAACTACCGCGCGCGGGCGCCGGGGGGATTCTATGACCGGCTGGCGCATGGCTGGACGCCGAACTGGCTGACCCCGCTGCCGCTGCCCAAGGGGTCGCCTCTGAGACTGTACCGGATCGATTGAGGGGGGCCTGCCGAGGCCCATTTACCTTCCCTCTCCCCTATCCAGGGGAGAGGGGGAAAACCTCGCCTTAAAGCGCCCGCTTGAACGCCCAGCTGACATGCGCGCCGCCGGCAGGGGTTTCGCCCGTCACCACCAGCTGCTGGGTCGCCACCGGCCGTCCGGTGCCGTCGATCCACAGCGACTCCTCGATCGCCAGCACACCGCCACGACAGCGGAACTGCCACAGCGCGCCGTCCTCCAGCCGCAGGATCGCCTGGCCGCTCTCGGCGGTCACCATCGCCTCCACCCCGTCGCCGAGATGAAAACGCAGGGCGAAGCTGGTGCTGCCCGCCTGGCGCTTGCGCCCCTCGGGCAGCAGCGCATCCTCGCCGCGCAGCTCGCGTCCGTCGCCGGTCAGCAGCAGCTGGCGGCGATGGGTGAAGCCATAGCGGCGGACATAGCCGTCATGGCTCGCCTCGATCCGGCTGGCGGCGTCCGATTCCTGGCGGCTGAGCTCGACCTGCGCGACGCCGCGTCCCAGCGTGCCATCGGCATGGATCGCGGTGGAGTTGGAATCGCCCAGCGTCAGCGTCGAATGCGCCGCCGTGGTGCGCAGGCCGTGCGCCAGGCTGGCAGGCACCTGCGCCACGGTCGCGCGCGCGCCGCCGCAGTTCACGACGATCCGCTGTGCGCCGTCGGAGAACTCGAAGGCCAGCGTCGAGGCACAACCGCCCTCGATCGCCCGCGCGATCGGCGGAGGGGCTGCGTCCATGACCAGCACCGCCTGCGCCGCCGCGAGTCGCTGGTAGCCCCAGTCGCCCGCCTGGCGCAGCGGCCGGGTGCGCACGCCCGAGGCCTCGATGACCGCCGCGATCCGCTCGGGCGTTTCGGGCCCGGAGCCCTGCCAGCTCGACAGCGCGCGGTCGCCGTGGATCACGCCCAGCAGCGCCGAGATCATCCGCTGCAACCGCGTCTGGAACTGTTCGGGAAAGGGCAACCCGCGCGCGTCATAGACTTCGCGCATCATGGTCAGCAGCATGACCGCGTCCAGCTGCACCGCCGGGCTGCGCGCGATGACGCCGCCATCGGCGAACAGCCCGGTGTCGAGCGCGCGCGCCAATCCCGCCTCGCCGAACGCCTGGCGCGGATCACCGCCCGCTAGCAACAGCCCGGCGGCGATCACGCCGCACCACGCCGCGATCCGCGCGACGCCCGGCGGCGCCTTGTCCGCGCCGCGATCGAGATGCCGCGCCCCGCGCGCCATCGTGTTGAGCACGCGCGAGCGATAGACGAGGTCGGTCGACGACAGGATCAGCGGCGCATGGGCGGTCCAGAACAGGATGCGCCGCCCCCACAGATCGGGCCGCCAGGCGGTGGCATCCACCGTCTCGGCAAAGGCGTCGAGCCAGCGGCCCATCAGATATTCGGCGATCGGCGCACCCTGCGCCCGCGTCGCCACGGTCGACAGGTCGCGCAGCCAGGCAAAGCTGTGCAGATGGTCGGCAAAGCCGGTCGACCAGTCGGGCCGGGCAAAGTCGATCGACTCGACCCCGCGCTCCTCGCCCCGCCAGTCGAGCACGCCGCCGAGCAGCGCATGGCCTCGCTCGATATCACCCAGCACCGGGTCCTCGGGCACCGCCATCAGCTTCAAGGGGTGCCGCCCCTTCAGCCGCAACGAATGAAGCGGCGTACGCCAGGTCAGCCGGTGGAGATGCTCGCTCAGTCGGTCGGCGAGCGACAAACCGCCGCTCTGCACGCGGACGAGGCGTTTGCCTTCTTCGATGCTGTCGGCGGCAATCCGGGCCTCCTCGGCCCCCATGCGATCGTGCATTCCGCTCAACCGCGCAAAGCGGCGATGTTCGCGGCGTAATGGTCGGGGCCGCCCCGGAAAGCGGCGGTGCCCGCGACCAGCGCGTCGGCCCCGGCCTCGATACAGCGCTTGGCCCAATGCGGATCGACGCCGCCATCGACCTCCAGGTCGATCGCGCGACCCGAATGCTCGATCATCTTGCGGATCGCGGCGATCTTCTTGAGCTGGCTGTCGATGAAGCTCTGCCCGCCGAAACCGGGGTTCACGCTCATGACCAGGACCAGGTCGACCATGTCGATCAGATAATCCAGCATCTTGGCGGGCGTGCCGGGGTTCAGGACGACCCCGGCGCGCTTGCCCAGCCCCTTGATATGCTGGATCGTGCGATGGATGTGCGGCCCGGCCTCCGGGTGGACGGTGATCGTGTCCGCCCCCGCCTCGGCAAAGGCGTCGAGATAGGCGTCGATCGGCGAGATCATCAGATGCACGTCGAACGGCTTGGTCGTGTGCGGGCGCAGCGCCTTCACCACGGCCGGGCCGATGGTGATGTTGGGCACGAAATGCCCGTCCATCACATCGATGTGTATCCAGTCGGCGCCGGCGGCGTCGATGGCCCTGACTTCTTCGCCCAGGCGGGCGAAATCGGCGGAAAGGATGGAAGGAGCGATACGCACGGGGAGCATGGATCAGCCCTTACGCGCATATCGCGCCCAAGTCAGCCTTTGCGTTGCAGCCGCGCGATGAAGAACCCGTCCAGCCGCCCTTCTTTCGCGAGCATCGTCGGCAGAGTGCGGATCGTGCCCTGCTCGGTGATGCCGGGCCATTCGCCGGTGATCGGCGACAGCGCATAATCGGGGCGCTGTTCCAGGAACGCCGCGATCTGCGCCTCGCCTTCCTCGGGCTCCAGCGAGCAGGTGGCATAGACCATCGTGCCGCCAGGCTTGAGCCAGTCGGCCGCGCGGGCCAGGATCACGCGCTGCAACTCGGCCATCTCGGCGACGATCGCGGGGCGGACGCGGTAGAGGACATCCGGGTGGCGGCGGAAGATACCGCTGGCGCTGCACGGCGCATCGACCAGGATCGCGTCGACCGGCTCGGGCGGGGCCCATTCGCGCAGATCGGCGATGACGACCTCGGCGGTCTGGTTCGTCCGCTCCAGATTCTCGTTCAAGCGACCCAGCCGCTGCTCGGACTGGTCGATCGCGGTCACGTCCCACCCGGCGGCGGCGAGCTGAAGCGTCTTGCCCCCCGGCGCGGCGCACAGGTCGAGCACCTTGCCCTTCCCCTCACCCAGCAGGCGCGCGGGGATCGAGGCGGCGATATCCTGCACCCACCAGGCGCCCTCGTCGAAGCCCTGCAACTCCATGACCGAGTTACCCGAGGGCAGGCGGACATGGCCGGGCAACAGGCTGACCCCGCCCAGCTTTTCAGCCCATTCCTCGGTCGCGGCCGGGTCGGCCAGCGTCAGGTCGAGCGGCGGCGGTGCGGCGATGGCGTGCGCGGCGGCCTCGACCATCTCCTCGCCCCAATTCTCTTCCCAGCGTTGCTCGGTCGCCTCGGGGAGCGCGGGGATTTCGGGGAGCAGCACGCCGCTCTTGGTGATGGTGCTGAAGACGCCGTGGACCAGCTTGCGCGGGCCGCCATCGACCAGCGGCAGCACGGTCGAGATCGCGGCGTGCGGCGGCGTTCCCAGCGCCAGCACTTGAACCAGCGCGATGCGCAGCGCGAACCGCGCCTTGGCATCGTCGGGCAGCCGCTGCTTGGTCGCCGAGTCGATCAGCGCGTCGAGATCGGGCAGGCGGCGCAGCGTTTCGGCCGCGATGGCATGGGCCAGGCCCCGGTCCGGTCCGCCCGCCAGCGAGCGGGTCGCCGACGCCAATGCGGCTTCCAGCGGTTCCCCTCGGCGCAACACCGCGTCGAGCAGGCGAATGGCGGCGCGGCGGGCGGCGGTGCCCAGCGGCTCGGTCGGGCGCTGCTGCCGCCCGCGCCGGTCCTCGCCCTTCGGGGGCCCGCGACGATCGGGGCGGCCACGGGTCGGCGATTGGGGAGGACGTGTCACTTGGCAAAACTCCTGTCAGCCCCGACATGGGCTGCAATATCTGCCCCCTCTAGTCGAAAGGACCGCCCATGGGCCAGCGCCCCGACCATGTGAAGCCGCCCGCGTACCTGTCGCAGAACCCGCCGGTGCCGCAACCCGAGGCGAAACCGGAGCCCCAGGACGATCCGTTGGGGAAGAATCCGGTGCGGTACGGGGATTGGGAGTTGAAGGGCGTCGCGGTCGATTTTTAAGGGAAATCCTCTCCCGCCTTCTTCTTTTTAAGCCCCTCCCGCAGGCGAGTTTCAGGTCGGTCATGCCCCCCAGGCATGACCTAAACGATGCGGGGCATCGTTTACCTGAAACTGGGTTTGGGGAGGGCAAGGAGCCGCGCAGAGACCTTCGCCTGTGGCCTGCCCTCCCCCATCCCCTCCCGCAGGCGGGAGGGGAAGCGGCTAGAGGATAGGGTTCTGCTCCCCAACACCCGTTCAGGCTGGGCGAAGTCGAAGGCCACGCCCCGACCTCACCCCATCACCGGCGCACTAACGTGCCCGCCCCCTGCTTGGTGAAGATCTCCAGCAACATCCCGTGCGGCACCCGCCCGTCCAGGATCACCGCCGCATCCACCCCCGCCTCGACCGTGTTCACGCACGTCTCCAGCTTCGGGATCATCCCCCCCGAAATCGTGCCGTCCACCCGCAGCTCCGCGATCTTGGCCGGGTTCAGGTCGGTCATCAACTCGCCCTGCTTGTCCAGCACGCCCGCGACATCGGTCAGCAGGAAGAAGCGCGACGCGCCCAGCCGCGCGGCGATCGCGCCCGCCATGGTGTCGGCGTTGATGTTATAGGTATGCCCGTCCAGCCCGATCGCGACCGGCGCGATGACCGGGATGATGCCGTCGGCGCACAGGCTTTCGATCAGGCGCGGATCGACCGACACCGGCTCGCCGACGAAACCCAGGTCGACATGGCGCTCGATGCCCTGAAGCGGATCGGCCTCGCGCCCCTGGATCTTCTCGGCGATGACGAGGCCCGCATCCTTACCCGAAATACCGACCGCGCGGCCCCCGGCGGCGGAGATCCAGCTGACGATTTCCTTGTTGATCGATCCGGCCAGGACCATCTCGGCGATCTGCGCCGTCTCGCGGTCGGTGACGCGCAGGCCGTTGACGAACTGCGACTCCACACCCAGCCGCTTGAGCATCGCGCCGATCTGCGGACCGCCGCCATGGACCACGACCGGATTGATGCCGACCGCCTTCAACAGCACCATGTCCTCGGCGAAGTCGCGCTGCCGTTCGGGGTCGCCCATGGCGTGGCCGCCATATTTCACCACGAAGGTCTTGCCCGCATAACGCTGCAGATAGGGCAGCGCCTCGGTCAGCGTCTCGGCCTTGGCGAGCAGGGCGGCGTCGGGATCGTGGTTGGTCATGGCGCCCCCTTTATCGCGGGTCGGGAACGGGGAAAACCGGCAATGTGAAAGACAGTTTCCTCAACCCCGGTCGAGGCGACGGCCGATCCCGACAAAGACATAGATCAGCGGCGGCACGAGGACCGCCGACAGCGTGACCTTGGCGATCATCTGACCGACGAGCAGTTGGCCGATCGGGAAGGCGCCGTAAAAGGCGATGGTGACGAACAGCAATGTGTCGACCACTTGGCTGAGCATACTGGCGATCGCCGCGCGCAGCCAGAGCAGCTTGCTGCCCTCCCGCCCCTTGAGTGCGGCAAAGATGGTGACGTTCAGCGTCTGCGACACGCCATAGGCGACGATGCCGCCCAGCCAGATGCGCCAGGTCGAACCCAGGATCAACTGGATCGCGTCGCGATTGGCGGGGACCATTTCGGGGGACGGCGGCAGAATCCAGACCACCCAGGACAGCGCCAGCGACACGAGCAGCGGCACGAAGCCGACCCGCACCAGACGCCCCGCCGTCGACGGTCCATGAAGCTCCGCTACCGCGCTTGATGTCACGACCAGCAGCAGAAAGGCGAAGATGCCCGCCTCGACCGCGATCGGCCCCAGCGAGACCTGCTTGTTGCCCAGCACCCCCGCGATACACACCATGCCGCCGTAGAAGATCGACAGCGCGAACAGCGAGGGGGAGATCAGGCGCGGGCGAGTGGAAATGTCGGGCTGGTCCATCGGCGACTGCTAGCGCGAAATCGGTCCGGGGCAAAGGATTAGGCGTGTCCGAAATCTCCCCCCTGCAAGCGAAGGTGGCGCGCGGTGCGCGTCGGAGGGGTGTCCCGCTATCGAAGGGGGCGACACCCCTCCGTCAGGCCTTCGGCCTGCCACCTCCCCTTGCAGGGGAGGAATAATTCCGTCGCTTGCACCGCCCTCTACAAACCGCTCTATTCCCCGCCGACACGAAAATGAGGGGGATCACATGCGGTTGGCAAAATGGATTGGCGGGGTGGCTGCGACGCTGGCGCTGCTGCCCGGCCTGGCGGCGGCACAGGATCGCCCGGACCAGAAGGCGTTCTTCGACCTCTACAAACAGCTGGTCGAGACCAATACCAGCCTGTCGGTGGGCAGCTGCACCCAGGCCTCGGCGCAGATCGCCGACCGGCTGAAGGCGGCGGGGTACAAGGACGCCGACATCACCCTGTTCTCGGTGCCCGAGCATCCCAAGGACGGCGGCATCGTCGCGATCCTGCCCGGCACCGACAAGGCGCTGAAACCGATGCTGCTGCTCGGCCATCTCGACGTGGTCGAGGCCAAGCGCGAGGACTGGACCCGCGATCCGTTCAAGCTGATCGAGGAGGATGGTTTCCTCTACGGCCGCGGCACCGTCGACGACAAGGCGATGAGCGCCGTCTGGGCCGACACGCTGATCCGCCTGAAGAAAACCCCACCGAAGCGCACGATCAAGATGGCGCTGACCTGTGGCGAGGAAACGACCTTCGCGTTCAACGGTGCGGAGTGGCTGGCCAAGAACAAGCCCGAGCTGATCGCGGCCGAGTTCGTCCTGAACGAGGGCGGCGGCGGGCGACTCGACGCGGACGGCAAACGCGAATTGCTGGCGGTGCAAGTCGGCGAGAAGGCGGCGCAGAACTATACCTTCCTCGCCACCAATCCGGGCGGCCACAGCTCGCAGCCGACGCCGGAAAACGCGATCTACGAAGTCGCCGATGCGGTGAAGGCGGTGCAGGGCTATGAATTCCCCATCCACCTGACCGACACCACCCGCGCCTTCATGACCGCGACCGCGCAGAAAGTCGGTGGCCAACTCGGCGGCGCGATCACCCGGTTGCTCGCCGATCCGAACGACAAGGCGGCCGATGCGATCGTCAGCCAGGACAAGGCGCTGCACTCGACACTGCGCACCACCTGCGTCGCGACGCTGCTCCAGGCGGGTCATGCCGAAAACGCCCTGCCCCAGCGCGCCACCGCCAATATCAACTGCCGCATCTTCCCCGGCGAAACGGTCGACGGCACGCTCGCCAAGCTGAAGGAACTGGCGGGGCCGAAGATCACCGTCACCGCCAACCAGCCGGTGCGCCCGACCGCCATCCCGCCCAGGCTGGACCCGAAGATCATCGGCCCGATGAAGACGCTGGCGGCGAAACACTTCCCCGGCGTGCCGCTGGTCCCGATGATGTCGACGGGTGCCACCGACGGCATCTTCTTCCAGACGATCGGCATACCGGTCTACGGCGCGCCGGGCATCTTCATCGAGAAGGACATGTCGGGCATCCATGGCCTGAACGAGCGGATTCGCGCCAAGTCGCTCTATGACGGGCGCGACTATCTCTACGATCTTGTCCGGGCCTATGCCTATTGAGGGTCGTGGGCCCGTCGACTGGGCGGGCCCTGCCCGACACGGACCGGATGCAACGTCAGCCGGTCGACCAGGACGCGGGCGGGATCGTCGGCATCGAAATCCACGAACAGCGCCGCGCCGAGCGGCTGGTCGAGCAGCACGAAGCCGTCCGGGTGGACGGTGCGTAGATGCGGCAGCGCCCGGATGAGCGCCCGGAACGACAGCATCAGGGCGGGCTCCTCGTCGACATGCCATCCGACCAGGACCACCATGTCGCGGCCTGCGGCGAAATCGGCGACGGCATCGGCCATCCCGTCCGGTGACGATACGGTCCGATCCGGCATGTGGTGCAAGGGCGACTGGCGCAACCGGCCGACCAGCTCGCGCTGACGATCGGCGGACAGGGCCGACGCCATGACGCCGACCAGCGCCCACCCCTCGAGCAGGTCCAGCACCCGCCGCGCACGCCGCCGTCCGCTCAGGGCTTGGTCGAGGCTTGGCCGGTCGCCTATCATGCTATCGCGCCGCCCCGTTTGGGCATTCGCACCGGTGTCGGCCAAGCCACGGTGCCCCGTGCGGCGCGGTTACCGTCTCTGTCGATGTGGCTGTGCACGCCTGTCCTCCCCGGTATTCTGAGCGACCATGGGCGTAGTGTATTATTGAGTCAATACAGTTCGAAATTGCCGAAGTGCGACTGGCTGGATCGGATCGATCGTCAGGACAGGCCGAGATTCAGGTCGCATCTTCTTCATTCCCCCCCTGCAAGGAGAGGGTGTGGGGTGTCATCGGTAGTGAGGTTTCCCTATCTCTCCGGCCGGGACACCCCTCCGTCAGGCCTTCGGCCTGCCACCTTCCCTGACAGGGGAGGAATAGAAGGAAGCGCGGCTGGCCATGGGGCCTTGTGACAAACGCGCCCAGATCATGGCCACGCGAAGCCGCCCCCGGCCAGCGGCCTTGCCGACCGCCCCATGCCGTGGTCCCATAAGCCCATGGCCCGAACGTCGTCCTTCGGCAAACGCCGGCTTCATCTGCTTGCCGCGCTGTTCGGCATCATGGCGTTCGTGGCGTTTGGCGTGGAATTGCAGAACCGGTTCGGCATTCCGTTCGACACCACCTACCGGATCGCCTGCGCGGGAGCGTGCCTGGCCTTTATCGCCAAATTGGGATGGGATTCGCCGGGTGAGCGGTGGCCCTGGATCGGCCTGGGGCTTGCCGCGATCGTGAATATCGCCCTGTTCCTCACGCCGATCCTCGACCGGCCCGCGTCACGCGGCGAGATCATGATATTCGCCCTGCCCGATCTCGTGGTGGTCATGGCGGTGCGTATCCGGGCTTACCGCGTGACGAACGATCACCAGCGCGCCATGCGTCAGCAGATGGTCATGGCGCTGGTCCTCGCCGTCGCGATCGGCGCGCTGGTCATCGCGTCCACCCTGATGCCCGACCATCCCCGGCATCGCGGCCAAGCTGCCAATTCGCTGAACGCCGCCGCCACGGTCGGTTCAGGATAATTCGCGCATGGTAACAGCTGTACGGGAGCTTATCGTTTCGAGGATGTTGCGATGACACTGCTCAAGACGGGATTGCTGATCGCGCTGGCCGGTGGCGCCATGCTGGGTGCGACCGGCGCCAACGCGCAAGACTGGCGCTATGACGAATATCGGGCGCATCAGGCGGCGCGCGGCGCGGAGGTCCATGCCTATCAGGCGGGCCGCGACCAGCGCGCGGCGGACACCGCGGCCTATTATGGCGATTACCGCGCGGCCGACGCCTATGCCCATGCCGCCGCCGTTCGTCGCCACGAGGCACGCCGCGACGCGCATTTTGCCCGGCACGAACAGCATGCCGCACGGCGGGATTACTGGGACCGATATTGAAGGTCCCGGTACGCCGGATATGAAAAGGGCCGGTGCGAGGGTACGCACCGGCCTTTTTCATGAGGGTGACGGACGGCGATCAGCCGTCGTAATCGGCACCCAGATTCTGGTTGCGCGGCGGTGCGGCGGCGGTCAGGCGCAGCGCCTCGGCCGAGGCCTGCAGGCTGCCGACGTCATCCGCCTCGTCCTCGTCGTCGATCTGGACGCGCTGAAGGCTGCTGACCACCGACTCTTCCAGATGGGTCGGACGGACGGTTTCCTCGGCGATCTCGCGCAGGGCGACGACCGGGTTCTTGTCGCGATCGCGGTCGACGGTCAGGTCGGCCCCGCCCGAAATCTGACGAGCCCGCTGCGCCGCGAACAGCACCAGATCGAACCGGTTGGGAATCTTGTCGACACAATCCTCGACGGTGACGCGCGCCATGCGTGTGTCCTTCGCAAATACTGCTGGGATGAAAGAGGGCCCCCTAACAGCAAAGGCGGAGCAAGTCAAAAGCCATGGCCTTTGCAACGCCCATGTCGCCTGGATCGTTACCCCGGCCCGGAGGATATCTTGTCAGTCACCACGTCCCTGTCGCTTGCTCCGCCGTCCGAACAGCCGCGTTTCGACGTCGACGGACAGGCCCTCACCCTGCTCGACACCGGGCCACGCCGTCTGGAGGCGGTGCTGCACCTGATCGAGGGCGCGAGGACGACTCTGCGCATCCTCTATTATATCTACGCCGACGACGCGACGGGGCGGCGGGTGCGCGATGCCATGATCGCCGCCGCGCGCCGGGGCGTCGCGGTCTCGGTGATCGTCGACGGCTTCGGCGCGGGTGCGGACGAGGCGTTCTTCCAGCCGCTGGTCGACGCGGGCGCGCGGCTGTCGCGGTTCGAGCCGCGCTTCGGCCGCCGCTATCTGCTGCGCAACCATCAGAAACTGGCGCTGGCCGATGCCGAGGGCCCCGCGCCTCGGATCATCATCGGCGGCTTCAATATCGAGGATGATTATTTCGGCACCCCGGCCGACCAGAGCTGGCGCGACCTGGGCCTGTTGGTCGAGGGTTCGGCGGCGGCGCGGATGGCGGGTTATTTCGATGCGCTGTTCGCCTGGACGGAAAACCCCAAGGGGCGCTTGCGCGACCTGAACAAGGCGCTGGCGCATTGGAGCGAGTCGAAGGGGCGGTTGCGCTGGCTGATCGGCGGGCCGACCCGGCGACTGTCGCCCTGGGCGCGGACGGTGCGCGACGATATGCGGCGGGGCAAGCGGATCGACGTGATCGCCGCCTATTTCACCCCCAGCCCCTCGATGCTCCGGCGGCTGGACCGCGCCGGGCGGCGCGATGCGGAGGTTCGGGTCGTGACGGCGGGCAAGTCGGACAACGAAGCGACGATCGCGGCGGCGCGCTTCACCTATGCGGGCCTGCTGCGCAAGGGCGTGCGGATCTTTGAGTATCAACTCACCAAGCTGCACACGAAACTCTATGTCATCGACGATGCCGTGCATATCGGCTCCGCCAATTTCGACATGCGCAGCCTGTTCGTGAACCTCGAGCTGATGCTGCGGATCGAGGACGCAAACTTCGCAACCCATGTCCGCGCCTATATTGATGGCGAGGTCGCCCGGTCGGAGGCGATCACGCCCGAGTGGTACAAGCGCAACACCGGCTGGTTCCAGCGACTGCGCCAGTTTACCGCCTATCTGCTGATCGCGGTGATCGACCCGTCGGTGTCGCGCGGGCTGAATTTCGGGATCGAGTCGCCCGACGGGAATTGAGCGTTTTTCTATTCCTCCCCCTCGCAGGGGAGGAATGGGGATCAGTCCTTCCAGGCCCAGTAGAGTTGCGCCGGGGGCACGTTCCACCATTCCATGTCATGGTCGATGTTCGACCAATGCGGGACCAAGAAGTCCTTTACCTTGGGGCTGAACTGATAGACCAGGAAGGCGCCGCCGGGGCGCAGCACGTCGTGCGTCCCCTTGGCGATCGCCGGACCGACGCCGGGCGGCAGCGTCGAAAAGGGCAGGCCCGACAGGACGTAATCGGCATGATCGAAACCATGGTCGCGCACGATCTTCTGCACATCGGCCGCCGAGCCGTTCACCGCCGCGAAACGGGAGTCGACGATGGTGTGGCTGAGATAGTCGCAGAAATCGGCATTGGTATCGATCGCGATCAGCTTGGCATCGGGCGCCATACGCTCCAGGATCGGGCGGCAGAAGGTGCCGACGCCGGGGCCATATTCCACGAACAGCTTGGTATTGGCCCAGTCGACCGGACCCAGCATCTTGCGAATCAGCTTGCCCGACGACGGGATGATCGAGCCCACCATCACCGGATGCTTCAGGAACTGCTGAAAGAACATCTGGCCGGGCGACGGATAACCCGTGGCATCGGTGCGGGACTTGCGCGCGGCGGTGGTCGAGCTGGGCATCGAGTTCCTGTCGTTCGTGATCCCCGCGTAAGGGACGCGCGAGGGAAATCCCCTCGTCGCACAGGTGCCGAACGACTTTCAAGCTATTGGGTTGCGCGCCAGGGGTGCATTCCGTCGCAAAGCGGGTGCGGCACATGGGAGGATATCATGGATCGGACGGGTCAGATCGCAGTGATTTTCATGTCGCAGCGGACGGGGGAGGATGAAGCCGGTTACGCGAATGCGGCGGTCGCGATGGATCGGCTGGCGGCGGCCCAGCCGGGTTATTGCGGGGTGGACAGCGCGCGTGGCGCGGACGGATTCGGGATTACCGTCAGCTGGTGGGCGGACGAGGCGAGCGCCTTGGCGTGGCGGTCGCATCCGGAGCATGACGCGATCCGGGCGCGAGGCCGAGCGGAATGGTATGCGCGGTACGAGGTCGCGGTGGCCGAGGTGGGGCGGAATTATGGGTGGGTGGCGAACGGAAAGATTTAAGCCAGCCGCCTCCCCCATCCCCTCCCGCAAGCGGGAGGGGATGGGGGAGGGAAAGGAGTCTCACCGAGACCATCGCTTGTGGCGGCCCCCTCCCCAAACCTCTTCCCCCTCCGGGAGGAGGGGCTTAAGTAGAAGGAGGGGCCTCCCCCCTCAGGGCTGCTTGTCCCCGCGCGGCGTCAGCATCCCCGGCGAGATGAACCCGATCGGCTGGATCGCCGCCGCTTCCTGCTTCAGCTTCGCCGCGATCTGTTCGTAGTCGCGCTCCATTTCCGGCGTCACGCTTGCGCGCGCCTCGGTCAGGGCCTCGTCGAAGGCTGCCATATCGACCTGGGTCGCACCCGGCGCCTTGCGCAGCGCGATGAGCCCTGCCCGGCGCACCACATCGCCCAGATCGGCACCGGTGAAGCGATCGGTCCGCGCCGCCACATCGTCCAGATCCACATCCTCGGCGAGCGGCATCTTGGCCGTCTGGATACCCAGGATGCGCCGCCGCCCGGCCGTGTCCGGCACGCCGACATAGATCAGCTCGTCGAACCGCCCCGGCCGCAGGAGCGCCGGGTCGATCAGGTTGGGCCGGTTGGTCGCGCCGATCACGACGACCGACTGCAACTCCTCCAGCCCGTCCATCTCGGCCAGGATGGTATTGACCACCCGCTCGGTCACCTGCGGCTCGCCCAGCCCGCCCCCACGCGCGGGGACGAGGCTGTCGAGTTCGTCGATGAAGATGACCGTCGGCGCGACCTGACGGGCGCGGGCAAACAGCTTCGTGATCTGCTGCTCGCTCTCGCCATACCATTTGGACAGCAGGTCGCTGGACTTGGTGGCGATGAAATTCGCCTCCGCCTCACGCGCCACCGCCTTCGCCAGCAGCGTCTTGCCGGTGCCGGGGGGCCCATAAAGCAGGAAGCCCTTGGCGGGCCGAATGCCGAGCCGCCGGAACGCATCCGGGTCCTTCAACGGCAGTTCGACGCCTTCCTTCAGCTTCATCTGCGCAGTGTCGAGGCCGCCGACATCGTCCCAGCGGACGCTCGGTGCCTGCACCATCACCTCGCGCATCGCCGAGGGCTGGACGCGTTTCAGCGCCTCCAGAAAATCCTCGCGCGTCACCGACAGCGTGTCGAGCACCTCGGACGGAATGGTCCGCTCCTCCAGGTTCAGGCGCGGCATGATCCGCCGCACTGCCTCGATCGCGGCTTCGCGGGTCAGCGCCGCCAGGTCCGCGCCGACGAAACCGAAGGTGGTGCGCGCCAGCTCGTTCAGGTCGACCTTGTCGCCCAGCGGCATACCGCGCGTGTGGATGCCCAGAATTTCGCGGCGCCCGCGTTCATCGGGCACCCCGACCACGATCTCGCGGTCGAAGCGGCCCGGCCGCCGCAGCGCCTCGTCGATCGCCTCGGGCCGGTTGGTCGCGGCGATGATGACCAGGTTGGCCCGCGCCTCCAGCCCGTCCATCAGGGTCAGAAGCTGCGCGACCAGCCGCTTCTCCGCCTCGCCCTGCACCCGGTCGCGCTTGGGAGCGATCGAGTCGATTTCGTCGATGAACACGATCGAGGGGGCGGACTTGGTCGCCTCCTCGAAGATGTCGCGCAGCCGCTGTTCCGATTCGCCATAGGCCGAGCCCATGATCTCGGGCCCGTTGATCAGGAAAAATTGCGCATCCGATTCGTTCGCCACGGCGCGCGCCAGCCGCGTCTTGCCGGTGCCGGGCGGCCCGTGGAGCAGCACGCCCTTGGGCGGCTCGACGCCCAGCCGTTCGAACAGTTCGGGATAGCGCAAGGGAAGTTCGACCATCTCGCGCAACTGGTCGATGGTCGAGGCCATGCCACCGATATCGTCATACGTGACGTCGGCGCGGCGGGCCTCGCGCGGCTCCTCATATTCGGGGCGCAGCTCGACCTCGGTATTCTCGTCGATATGCACGACGCCCTTGGGGCTGGCCGCGACGACCGCGAGGCGGATTTCCTGGAGGGCATAAGCGGGCGCGTTCATGAACTGTGCCACGCCCGGCGGCATGTTGGTCACGCGCTGCTGCCCCGCCGTCGCCACCACGTCACCCTGGCAGAGCGGCCGGTTGAAGAAGGTGCGCTTGAGCGCCTGGGCCGAGCCCTGGAGTCGCAGATTCTGTTGCGCGGGGGCAAAGACCACACGAGTCGCGGGTTTCGATTCGACGCGGCGCACCTCGACGAAATCGCCCGAGCCGACACCGGCATTCGCCCGCTGCAACCCGTCGATGCGGACCAGATCGAGGCCCTCGTCCTCGGGGTACGGCGCGACGACACGCGCCGGGGTCGCCTGTTTGCCGACGATCTCGACCACGTCGCCTTCGGTAATGCCCAGTGCCGCCATCAGGCTGCGCGGGACATGGGCGAGGCCCCGGCCCGAATCCTCGGGGCGGCTATTGGCCACCTGTATCTTGCGGGTCGGCGCGTCGCTGTCGGCCATGATCGTCCCTTGGCAAAGTGTCTGAGACACGAAAGCGCGGGACGTGGGGGCGGGTTCCGGTCCACAAAAGGGCGGACGGCCCAGCCGAGGCAAAAAAAAGGGCCGATCGAAACGACCAGCCCATGAAAGTTTTTAGGAGAGGATGCCTGAAAGGCCCGTTCCTTTTGCGGTGCGACACGTTATGTTGCAAGTGCGAAAAGCTTGGTTATGATTGCATTTTGTGCAATCCTCTACCCAATAGGTCAACGAGTACAGGTGCGGCATGCGCAGGCTCCCCCCGCTAGGTGCGATCGAAGCATTTGTTCAGGTTGTCCGCCTGGGCTCCATCAAGGCGGCGGCCGAAGAATTGGCGCTGTCCGCCCCCGCGCTCAGCCGCCGGGTGCAGACGCTGGAACGCTTCGTCGGCAAGCCGCTTTTCGCCCGGCGGCATCAGGCGATGGTGCCCAATGAGGACGGCCAGCGGCTGATGGAACAGATCGCCCCGCTGCTCGACCAGCTATCCGATGCGGTGGAGGCGATGACCAGCGGGCAGGAAGTGCTGCGCCTGCGACTCGGCGTGCTGCCGCTCTATGCGTCGCAGCGACTGTTCCCGCATATGGGGCTGTTGCGCGCGGCGCATCCCGAACTGCATCTGGATATCGACACCGCCGGTCACGGCATTGCGCGGCTGGGTGAAGGGCTGGACGCAGTGATCGCGCTGGGCCGCGATATCGATCCGTCGCTCTATGCCAAGCGACTCGACCGCAACAAAGTCTATGTCATCGGTGCCAAACGGCTCCTCGAAGGCCCCGATCCGCTGCTCCGCCCGGAACAGCTGAACGGCATGACTGCCTTGCTGCACCGCGAAATGCCGGACGCCTTTACCGCCTGGTGCCAAGTCGCCGGGCTGGTCGACATCAAGCCCAAGGCGATCGACTTCTTTGATTCGGGCGGTTTGATGCTGGAAGCGGTGGCGCAAGGACTGGGCGTCGCCTTCATGCATGCCAGCCATTTCGAACATGCGCATGACCCGCGCCTGGTGCGGCTGTTCGATATCGAGGTGGACAGTCCGTACAGCCACTGGTTCGTATGCCGCCCGCGGGCGTTGCAGCAAAAGTCGGTGAAGCTGTTTCACGACTGGTTGATCGCCACGCTGTATCCGGAAGCCGCTTAAGCGAAACGCCAACCCAGCCTTGTCTTATTCATCCGCCGATCGCCACGAGCACGCCCCTCCCGCAAGCGGGAGGGGATGGGGGAGGGAAAGCCGCGGGCGATAGCCTCGGTGAGACTCCAGGCCCTCCCCCCATCCCCCTCCCGCCTGCGGGAGGGGGTGCGCTTTTGGCTAGCGGATAGCGAAAGAACCAACGACAAAAAGCCGCGCGTCCTTGCGGACGGCGGCTTCACGCCTTCAAGTCCTTCGCGGGGCGCTACGCCAGCGCCCCTCGCGAATTACTTGATCTTGGCTTCCTTGAACTCGACATGCTTGCGCACGACCGGGTCGTACTTGTTGAAGCTCAGCTTCTCGGTCTTGGTGCGCGGGTTCTTCTTCGTGACGTAAAAGAAGCCGGTAT
>Ga0308171_1001140_pt1 | contig 39787 bp, 56 predicted proteins | sample PhyGR1_FD_202135 | JGI IMG/M metagenome (GOLD analysis project Ga0308171, IMG submission 202135) | Phyllosphere microbial communities from UC Gill Tract Community Farm, Albany, California, United States - DLSLSG.R1 | ecosystem: Host-associated > Plants > Phyllosphere > Unclassified | place: USA... | reverse complement strand
CGGCTGCCCGCTGCTGATCGGGTGGAGTTGGATCGGGGCAGGTTCGCTGCTGGGCCCCCAGGACGCCGGACCAGGCAAGGCGTTGTGGGCGTGAGCATCAGCGCTTGACGAGCCTGCCTACGGGCTCAGTCCCCGCTGTATTCGCAACCACTGGTGCACGTCTCGTGGATACGCACCTTGGACAGTTCTGGCAGCAACGGTTTGACCTGATCCCAGATCCATTTGGCGATGACTTCGCTGGTGGGGTTTTCCAGGCCAGGGATGTCGTTCAAGTAGTTATGGTCGAGCTGCTCGTAGATGGGTTTGAACACCGCCTTAATTTCGGCGAAGTCGCGAATCCAGCCGGTATGCGGATCGAGTGGACCCGTCAGATGAAGGCCGACCTTGAACGAATGCCCATGTAGACGCCCGCATTTATGGCCTTCGGGCACATGGGGAAGGCGGTGGGCGGATTCGAACATAAATTCTTTGAAGATTTCCACTGGTGAACCTGTAAAGCTGGTGGGATAAGGGCTTGAGCTCGATCTGGCTTTCCAGTGTACTGCTCAATGTACTGATTGGTCGTCGCTGGGGGTTAGAGAGGTCATCCACTGAGTGATGTCCGACTGTCGCCAGGCGACCGAATTGGGTCCTATCTTAACCTGTTTCGGGAACGTCCCTTCACGGATTCTTCGATAGACGGTGTTCCGACCCATGCCCGTGACGTGCAGCACCTCGTCCAAGCGGAGCAAGCGATCAATGTTTTCTGAGTGTCGCATTGGGTGTCTCCTTTATATAGGCGGGTCACGCAAGAAAGTGGTGTCCGACCTTCGCCGCCTGCGCGGCATCCTCGGTGCGGAACATGAGCTTTGTTTTGCTGATGCGGCCTTCGCCGTCGTACTCCACATCGACCCACCACTGGCCGAACATGCGGTACGGCTCGCTGAGGATCTTCGTGACGTAGCAGTCGATCAGGTTCATGGATGGTCTCCACGCCGCCGGCGGCGGCAGGTTGGTGGTCAGGGCTTGGCCGGGAACCACTCGGTTTCGTACTCGAACTGGCTGACCAGCTCAACTGACATATGAGGAACCTCTCGCTCAAAGCGAAGCGTTCCATAGTGGTTTTCAGTGAACCGCTGCGCTTCCTTGCCGAATCGCTCTTTGAAGATGCGCAGCAGGTGATCGGCCGCCTTCTCGTAGTCTTCCTCGCGGTAATTGCCTTCGGCGAGACCGCCGCGGCAGACCCGCCAAACGCAGCGTTTAGGCTGTGCCTCGGCCGCTTGGATCTTCAGGGCCATCTGGTCGCGGGCGTAGCGCAGTTGATCCAGGGTCAGGGTTTCCACCCACTGATCTGTGCCGATCTGCATGGTGTGGCCGTGCTCGCACTTGATTTCGGGCATGGGGTCATCCTCGCCCGCGCGCATGTCGGCGGGCTTGAGTTGTAGGGGGAGGGATTAGGCTGTGGGGCGCTTCATGAAGGTGATCCAGTGCGTCTTTTCGCGTTTACCGGACTTGTGGCCAAACAGGGGTTTCTCATCGGTGAGGGCCAGCAGCTCGCTGACTAGTACCTGGGTTTCGTTCCACTTGAAGATCAGGATCCCTTCGGGCTCAAGCACGCGGAAGCACTCGGCGAAACCCTGACGAATGTCCTCTCGCCAGTCGCTGGTGAGCACCCCGTACTTGGCGCGCATCCAGCTGTCCAAACCGGCCCGTGTGAGGTGCGGCGGATCGAAAACGACCAGGCGGAAGGTTGAGGACTCGAATGGCAGCCGGCGGAAGTCCATCAGCACATCCGGTTCTACCTTCAGCACACGGCCGTCGCATAGCAGGTGCTCTTCGTCACGAATGTCACCGAACAGGGCGCGCTGGTCTTCCTTGTCGAACCACATCATCCGGCTGGCGCTGCAAGGATCGAGCACCTTGGCTGCGGCGCTCACGGCATCAGCTCCTTGGGCACCTGCACGGTATCGCCAAGCTTGGCGGCGACATAGGCGCGGGTCGCGGCGATCAGGCGGCTTTCACCTCGCCCGTACCCGGCTCGAGCATCTCCGTCTCTATGCTCAATCCAGACTTCGGCGCAGCGTCCGCCGCCCAAGACCTTTGGGAGACGCCGTTCCTCCGGGTCGATACGCTCAATCAGCGGTCCGCCCAGCGTCCAGGACTCCCAGGGGTTATAACGCTCGCAGCGCTCAGTCGCCTCGCCCCGGTAGATGGCGAACACGCGCCAGCCGTTGCCGTACTGAGGTGGCTCGAGGTGTAGAGCCAGGCCCTCGGCCTTACCCACCGCCCAGCCAAGCGCCTCGCCCGCCAGGTCGACCGTCTTCACTTCGATCAGGTTGGTCATGGTCGCACCACCTGAGATGAGTCGCGGTCGGTAACGGAGAACAGTTCATATCCGTCAGGAGTATTCTCTGGCGAGCGGGCGGCCTCCATGACGGCCAGGATGTCATCAGAGCCTATATCGTCTGAGTTGGCAGTGAAGATCCGTTTGCCGGCCTTGGGGTTTGTAGAGAAGGCGTGGGCGAGCGAGTAGCCGATCACCCGGTATTCCATGATGAAGATCGTCACAGCTCATACCTCTCATCAATCCAGCGCCCAGGCGCCATAGCGGGGGTAGGTTCGGGTTGGGTTTCGTGCGGGGAGAGATGGTGCTCGTTGCCGGACACCTGTGGCAGCCAGACCTTCACGCAGCTAATGGCGTTGGCGTTCATGACGTAGCAGACGACGCCGCGAGGCTTATCCTCGAACGACCTCACGTTATTTGGCAGACCATCTGCACTGGCGCCAGTGGCCAGCAGCAGGAGGCACAGGGCGAGGCGGGTCATGACTTTGCCTGCTTGGTTGCGCGCCGCTTTTCGAAGAAGGCGTAAACCTCTTCCAGGCCTGCTTCGATAGCAACGATCTCGCGGTCAAAATAGGCCTGGGCCTGCGTCTCTCCTTCGGGCGGAAGCTCGCCAGGTCCGACCAAGCCGTTCCAAATCCACTGCATGCCGACTTCTGCACCTTGCCCGTGCCGCCACTCAATCACGGCACCGCGCATTCCTACCAGATACCGACCAAACAAGAGGTCCAGTTCCTTGATACGCACGCGCGCGCCCTCGTAGTTATCGCGCGATGTCTTTAGTTCATCGATCAGGGCGCATACCACAGCAGGATCAGCGAGAGCCAAGTAGCGCTCATCGGTTCCCAGCAGGTCGGCGTCTTCGACCATTCCCTTCCAGCCGTGAGAGCGGATCACATCCACTGCGGCAGCCTTGGCGGCGACATGCAGGGCGTCCAGATCGATAGAGTCGAGAGCAGTTTTTTCTACAGGCACAGTCGTTCCTTGGCCGCCATATCGCGGCAGTGAATAGAGGGGAGAGGGTTTACAGCGGGGTGGAGTACAAATGTGCTCCTAAATAACTGGTGCGGTATAGCACGACGAATATCCTTCGTGCTGACTGTGGAGTTGCCCGAATGAAGAAGTTGATCATCTGGATCAAGGTGTTTGAAGCGGCTGTAGTGCTGGCCACGAGGTGTGTCTTGCTATGGGATGCGGTTCAAGGCGTCCTGCATTCTCTGACCTAGCCACCTGACAACGGGGACGGCTTTGCTGTTGCCGATCGCTTTATAGCGCGGGCCGTCTGGGCACAGGCCGGTAACACGACCGCGATAGGGGATCAGCGTGTAGTCATCGGGGAATCCCTGAAGCCGTTCGCACTCGCGCGGGGTTAGTCTGCGCACGCTCTCGGAGTGGCCTACCACGTTCGGGCCTTTCGCTGAGTCTGTACTGTCGACCTGCTTCCCATAGTTACTGGTCAGCGTCTGAGCTAGCTCACGGCAGCTCACAATCGGCTGACCCCGACCGGTACCGTCCTCGCTGGCATCGAAGCCTTCAGCCTTCAAGGTGTGGGTGATATCGCCGGTGATGCACACAGCCACTTGGCCGCCGGCATTTGCATGGCTACTGCCGTGGCCCATGGCTCGCAATGTGGGCGCCAGCTCGCCGGCATCTGCGCCGTGATCCTTGCAGCTGAAGGCAATGCAGGGGAGGCCCTGGCCAGGTTTTCCGCCGCCAGTTGATAGCGTACCCGCCACCTGGCCGTCCCCGCCTTCCAGCCGAATCTCACTACGGCTATTTTCCGCAAAGGCCAGCACTGCGTTCTCCTGACCGCTGTTCCGCCCCAAGGCGAACGCCTGATCGGTAAGGGTGCAGGGGTCTTGCGTGCCGTGCACAACGAAAGCCTCGCTCTCGAAATCCATCCTGCCGCTGGCGCTGGCGCAAGCATTGCGTGCTGGCGCCACATCAATGGGGCCGGCAGTGTTGTTACCGCCGTAGACCGCCAGCCGCCCATCTACTGCGTCATTTTCGTCGACGCCTCCAGTGCTTGCTGTAACTGTTCCGGCAACGTCTTGCCCCTGGCCTCGGCGCGGCGGAGTATCCCGGCGCAGGCCTTCGCGCTCAAAAAGTACTTCGAGGGGATCGAATCCTGCTCGAGCACTTGCGACAACGAACACACGGCGGCGTCGTTGGGCCAGGCCGAAATATTGGGCGTCCAGGATCCTCCATGCGATTGTTCTTTTGGGTCCAAACACACAACCAGCGTCTGGCCACCGTTTCCCTGAAGGCTGCAGTTCGCAGTCTTCCCCAGCAAGCGCACCAAGAAAGCATCCGAAGGCGTTGCCCTTGTCGGAGAGGACGCCGGGGACGTTTTCCCACAGACAGACAGCCTCGGGCTTGCCGCGCTTTGTTCGAACATGGTCAATTGCATCAAGCAGCTCCACGTATTTGATGGTCAGGGCGCCGCGGGGATCGGCCAGGCCTTCACGCATGCCGGCCACGCTGAAGGCCTGGCACGGCGTGCCGCCGACCAGCACGTCGGGCGCCTGGATCTTGCCGGAAAGCGCCATGGCTGCCAGTCGTGTCATGTCGCCGTAGTTGGGCGTGTGGGGGTAGTGGTGGTCCAGCACTGCGCAGGGAAACGGCTCGATCTCGGCGTACCAGGCGGCAAGCCAGTTCAGCGGGTGCCAGGCGACGGTCGCAGCTTCAATGCCGCTGCAGACGCTTCCGTAGGTGATGGGCATTGGTGATCCTCGCCGGGGAGGCGTTATCGTTGAATAGGGGAAGGCGCTGGAGGGCAGCGCCATGTTTTGCCGAGGGCGTCGATGTTTGATATAACGCCGGACCATTTCACAGGAGGGAACCTCATGAAACGCACCGTCATCGGCGCAATCCTTGTCGCCGTCACTGCGCTGTCGCTGAGCGGATGCTTTGAGTCAGAAGACGAGCAGAAAGCTAAGGCGCAGCAGGAATCCAGTGACAAGCTCTGGGACATCCCTAAGCCAGATCGGAGCAAGGACAAGGGCTTTACGCCCTGATTTTTCTGCTGCCATCGACGCCGCCGATATAGGGCGGCGTTTTCGTTTAAGAGCTGGCGGGCAGCGCCGGAGTGTCAGGGGCAGTTGTTCGCGCCGCAGTTCTGGCAGTCGTTGAGGAATCGGCCGTCCCAGCTGATGAAGCGTCCGCAGCCGTGGCAATTGAGCGGTCGCTCCCAAGGCTTGCGTTGCTTTCGAGGAACCACCAGTTCAATGCCGGTACCCTGCAGGGCCTCTTTGATATTCACATCCCGCTTGTGTACCAGGCGCCGTGCCTTGGCTTCTAGGTAAGCCAATGGCCAGATCACTGCTTCCTCTGGGGTGTTGCCGATTGCCTCGGCCGCATCAAGGGTGAGGTGATGTGCCTTCTCGAACCGGAAGGTGTGGCCTATTGGCCATCTGGCCAGGGCAATGTCGTTCCCGTTCCAGTGACCTGGGATCTGCAGGACAACGGTGCAACCTGGGGTCAGCTGGTTGCGGGCTTCGTCCAGGCAGATGTACTGATGATCGACGCCGAGATGTGCGCGCGCGTCTACGTAGTCCTTCGGCCATGCAATGTCTGTTTCCCGACGGCCACAGGCCTGTTGCTGGGTGAACAGCTCGGCCTTGTCGAGGTTGGTGGTGTAGCCGCCACCCAGGGCCCAGAACATGAGGCCGTCACCGGTGTTGCTGCGGCTGTCCTGTAGGTAGAACTGGCTCATGGCTTTCTCCATGCATGCGCCGCCCTCCGTGGCCGGATGCGACATGGTGACAATTGGTCTTGGTTGTCGTGGTCGCCTGTCACGGCGACATGTCACGTTGTGCGAATCAGCTTTTCGAGCTGCTTGTCTGTGAGGCGGTCGGCGCCGTGGATGAGGCGCGAAATCAGGTCCTGCTCTTCCTCGATTCCGGCGCGGGCCATCGAGCGTTTAAGCGCGTTGTCCGTGTTGTGATAGAGGTCCGTGACAATGCGGCGTGACAGCAACCGGGCTTCGCGCTCCTCTGCTGTCAGCTTGTCCCGCTCGCGCTGTTCCTGCTTGCGCTGGGTAGGCGACTTCGCCATTGCTGATACCTCCCAAGCCGCTAGGCGGCAGATTGATGTGCTGCTGGCGCCGACGCTGCTGCACTTTCGTTCGAATGGATCTCAAGGGGTGCAGGTCTCGATTGGCGTTTTCTTTGTCGACTCGGAAGGCATGACCAACAAGAGGCGCCTGTTGCCGCGATACACACCCCAGGGCTTGCCTGTGGACTTCGCCATGGCGGCCGCATACTTCACGGCCGAGACGGGTTGTGAAATGGTTGCGATCATGGTCATTCACCTGCGAGGTGGTGCATCGGGGCGAAAGGTATGTCGTCGTCGAAGCTATCGCTATTCGGTGGTGCTGCCTGCTGGCTCGGCGGCTGTCGCGCCTGGCGCTGTTGCTGAGGTTGCCTGTCAGGCGGATACCCGGCTTGCTGGCCCTGCGGTCGGCTGCCAAGCATCTGCATCGTGCCGTTGATGTCCACGATGATTTCAGTGGTGTAGCGCTTGATGCCGTCTTTCTCCCACTCGCGGGTTTGCAGCTTGCCCTCGATGTAGCACTGGGCGCCTTTGCGCAGGTACTCGCCAGCAATCTCGGCGACCTTTCCGAACAGAGACACGCGGTGCCACTCGGTGCGCTCCACCTTCTGGCCTGAGCGCTTGTCCAGCCATTGCTCGCTGGTTGCCAAGCTGAGGTTGGTGACGGCGTTGCCATTGGGCAGGTACCGCACCTCCGGATCTTGGCCGCAGGTGCCCACCAGGATGACTTTGTTTACGCCGCGGCTCATGACGAGAACGCTCCACCCATGACAATCAGCACCAGTGCCCACAGAGCGGCCCAGCGGGTGCGAACCTCATCAGGCGGGTTGACCGTCACCACCGGCAACGACTTGGCATTGACTGCGCGCTCGAGGCTCTCGGCGTAGGTCACCGCGTCGAAGTAGCGCCGGCGCTGGCCATACAAGCGGTTGTCGTTGGCGCCGACCACTGCCCAGCTGTTACCGCTTGAAGGTTGGACGTAGAAGCGAGAGTTGCTGCGGAAGCGTGCGGATGCTGCCTCGGCTTCCTGGCGAACCTGCTCATATTGCATACGGCTATTGCGGATGGATGCGTTCATGTTGTGGCTCCGTGTTTCATGCGTGAAGCTCCAGGCTTTCAGCCCGGCGAAGGATTCGGACTTGAGCGGTGCGACGCTCCGGTGCACGGCGGTCGCGGCGCATCGGATCGTTGTCGTTGATAACTGAGTGCATGGCGATGAGGCCGGCCAGCACGATGCAAAGCGGGCTGATGATCTGCTGGCGCATGGCCTTGGTGACCGCCTCGATGCGCCGCCCGGCTTCCAGCTTGAACAGAGCAGCCTCGATACGGTTGGCCACGGTGCCGGGGGTGACCGCCATCTGCCGCGCGATCTCTTTGGTGGTCAGGCCCTGGGCAACCCAGAGCAGTGCTTCCAGCTCGCGAGGTGCCAGCGTCTTGCCGAGCTGGCCGGTCCATGAGCCGCAGGTGATCGTTTCCATGATTGTCCTCAGCAACCGCATTGGTCAGGCGTCAGGCGAAGTGACCAAACTGGGCGTGAAAAGCCAGCCTGACGCCTGCCAATGCGGTCGTATGTGAAGGGAAGGGGATGCGGGATGCATCGGAGATTGATCGGAACACCAGGGCGCTACTCCTGCTTGGTTCCCGCCGCGTTTCTGGTATTGGCCGTCTCGCATATACCGGCTCAGGAGGTTCACGGGTCTTTGCGATCCTAGCGCTGCAGCTCGCTTGAGCACGCTCCGATCAATCTCCGATGCAGCCTGCGATGGGGAGCAGGGCACCGGGCCGTCTTTCCGGCTGTCATGCATCAGAGCCCGGCGGGCCGTGCAGTTGCGCATTACCGAGGATTGCGCAACCTGATGATCTCACCTCGGTTGATTCGGTGATTTCCCGTCTGGCCCTGTCGCCAAGGCCAGGCAGTGAAATCTCCCGGCCTCGCTACTGGCGTCAGGCCGGGGTGTTGCTTCAGCGGTGATCCCTCTGCGCCAGGGTGGCGCCGCGTCTGCCGCTGCTGATTGCAGCTCTGCGGTTCGTCGTGGTTGCGGGCGTCGAGCTTCCTCCTCGCGACGTCAAACAGCATCTGTCCGCCGCGGATCACAGGTCCTTACAACATGCACGCTACAGCTCTGGGTGCCCTAGCTGATTGGGGCAGGGTGCATGAGGTCCGGCGCCCCTCAATGCCGAAGCTCGGGGCGCTAATTCAAAGATTCGTGTTGCCACTCCCGCTTACCGAGGTCGATACAGCCAATCCCAGGGAGCCGCGTGGCTTTGTGGATTCGCTAACGCCTTTCCCGGCAGGAGCTTGAACAAGTCGAGTTGTTAAAGAGCGGTGAGTGCTAACTGCCGCGCCGCCGTGGAAGCGAGCGCTTGAGGTAAATTTAGAAAACTAAACAAAAAGCGTCAAGCACTATTTTAGAAATCTAAACAGCGCAGGCGAGCTTCACCCGCCCTTGTCAAGACTTCCAGCCTTGTAGGACTTCAGCTAATCTGCTGTCGTACCTGTATGGATGTACAGCAATAAGGAGGTCGCATGGCTAGGCAGAAGCAACAACCAGAACGATCAGGGATGTCCGGGCTAGAGCGCCTGGAGCTGAGGGTTTCCTCGATGATCAATCACCCCATTGCCCAACAGCAGCGATGGGTGACAATTCACCGTCTTGATACCGATGGCGAGCGCGAGTGGGAAGAGCTGATGAGGGCGCTTTCAGAGACGGACGGTCTTGAAATGGCCTTCAGCGATGAGGACGAGTCGGTGACGCTCCAATGGGAAGCGCTATCAGATGATGACCCAAGAGCTGAGCACATCGAAGAGTTCACTGCGATGGAAGAGCCGGCACCCTTCTAAGACCGATTGGCCCGCAAGCGGGCCATGCTGACTGGACTTATGCCTTCTTGGCATTCCAGATCAAGAGCACCTTGGCATGGATCGTCACATCGTCGATGCGAGCGGTCTGGTTCTCGTAATGGGGATTATCTGAGATCAGGCGAAAATGATCTTCGTCAAGGCGCATCATCCGCTTGATGTAGAGCTCCTGATGCCAAGTAATGACGTAGATGCCTTCTCCCACAAACTCATTGACCCCACGATCAACGATGACCAGATCCTTGTCGTTTATCGTTCCTTCCATGCTCTGGCCCCAGCCAGTGATCATGGCCAGGGCAGTAGGGGAGGTGTAGGTGACGCCTTTCTCTCGCAAGGTGTCCTCACGGACTACCAGGTTTCTGACCGCTTCGTTGTAATCCGCAGGGACCTGACCATGCCCCATCGCCGCCCTCACATCGTATTGAGGGATCAGAATCTCGTCCTGCTTTGGACGGAGATTGGAATACGCTGACGGCAGATACTCCTGGGTAGGAGTTGGGTTGTCGGCTTCGGCTGCAGCGGCCAGCATCACTTCGCGGGCCTTTTCGGACAGGTTTTTTCCTGCGCGCGATGCGAGCATCTGTGCAACTAGCTCGGCCGTGCTGGACGCAGGTGCTTCCGAATGTGCCGCTACGTCGCCTGGGCTCCCAGTCCCATCCGATAGCCACTGGGGCGAGCACTTGAGCGCTTTCGCGAGGGCGAGAAGATTTTTGCCCTTGGCACCGTTAGTTCCGTTGATCCAGAAGCTAACGGTCGCCTTGGACACGCCAGACAGTTTGCTGAGGTCGGTAGAGCTGATGTCCAGCTCTCTCATGCGCCGCACAACGCGATCTTTGAATTCCATATTTAGGATTCTAAACCTTAGCGAGTTTAGATAACTTGCCTTGTATTGTTAAGAACTCTAAACTCACCGAGAACATCGGAGAGCCATCAATGACCTTTGACGAAGCCCTGAACCATTTTCGAACCGGCCGCGCCATCGGTGACGCTCTCGGTGTGTCCGGTAGTCGTGTTTCCCAGTGCCGGGCAGCTGGAGGATTTTCCTATCCAATGCAATGCGTATTGGAGAAGGAGTCAGGAGGCGAGCTCGTCGCTCGGCGCCAGGATGTGCCCGGGACCGGCCCGCTAAAGCAGGCAGGTTGACTGAATACAGTCTGATGTATCGCACAGCGCGCCAGTAGATGGCTGAAACACCTGAGAATCCATCCAGTATTGAGATCGCAGACGAAAAAAAACCGCCTGGCAGGGCGGCTTTCTCTACAACATTTCAACGGGCTAAAGCATGACAAACATCGTCCCACTTGACAAGTCCAGGGGGTTCACCCGGATGGACAACCAGCTCATGGATGGCCTCTTGGCTATCGATCTTCCGGCACGAGAAATGAAGATCGTGCTGTACGTGGCCAAGGCCACCATCAACTTCGGGGCAGGCGCCCAGCGCATCCCAGCCACCGACATCGCCAAAGCCATCCATGCACACCCTGACACCGTATCCAAGGCTGTTTCCAGCCTGCTGCGTCGTCGCGTGCTGTTTCGTGACGGTGGCGCTCGTGGCGATATCGGCGTCAACGACCCGAAAGACTGGGTCTACGTAACTGATCCGAAACAGACCAAAACAGCCGATTCGGCTCAAGTGGTCCGAATCGGCTCGGAGTCGAAACAGACCAAAACCGCCGAGTCCCTTCTTTATTCTAAGAAACAAACCCCCTATGTATTTCTTCCTTCGGAAGAAGATACATGCCCCCCCAGCGAAATCGACGAGCCTCCAGCCAAGGCCGATCGCAAGACCCCATTCGGGAAGGCCGCCATGCTGGCCGACAACCCCCACGGCCTGGATGAATCGCTGATCGCTGATTACCTGGCTGTCCGCAAGGCGGCCAAGGCAACTGTTAGCGCTCGCATCTGGTCCCGCCTGAACGCCAAGCTCGAGCAGTGCAAGGCCTTCGGCATCCAGCCTGCCCAGGCCTTGGAGATCGCGGTGGAGAACGGCTGGCGCGGATTCGAGGTGGAATGGGTCACCAAGCGCGTTGGTGGCCAGCCGCCTGCCAAAGCCAATCCCAATAGCCGTCATCACGGCTTCAACGAGCGCGACTACACCGCTGGCCTGGCCCCGCGGGAGGACGGTACCTATGCGATCTGAATCGGTGATCACCATGTCTGAGGTGAAGAACGCTGCTGGCTTTCGTGTTCAGCCGGGCGAGTGCGAACAGCACGGGGCCTTCGAGCAGCGCGTGACCCTGTTGATGGGGCGCGAGATCGTCGGCCGTTGCCCAGACTGCGAGAAGATCGCCATCGCCGAACGCGAGGCCAAGCAGCTGGCCGAGGAAACACGCCTGAAGCGTGAGGGCATGACCCGCAAGCTCGGGTCTGCGCTCATCCCGAAGCGATTCGCCGACCGCACCTTGGCCAATTACCGGGTCGAGCACGAGGGCCAGCGCAAGGCCCTGGCCTATTGCACGCGGTACGTTGCGGCGTTCGACGAGATCCAGCGCACCGGGCGATGCCTGATGCTGTTGGGCCAGGTCGGTACCGGCAAGACCCATCTGGGCGCTGGCATGGCCAACGATTTGATGCGTAACACCTCGGCTACCGCCGTGTACCGCACGGTAGGCGCTGTCCTGCAGGCCATCAGAGCGACATACGACCGACACAGCGAGCAGTCCGAGGCCGACATCCTGTCCAGCCTGATCGAGCCGTCGCTGCTGGTGCTGGACGAAGTCGGCGTCAGCAAGGAGCAGCCGAGCGAATTCGAGCTGACAACCCTGTTTTCGATCATCAACGGGCGCTACGAGCAAATGCGCCCCACGGTCGTGATTTCCAACTTGGAAGCCAGCCAACTGCGCCACGCCATGGGCGAGCGGTGTTACGACCGCCTGCGCGAGGGCGGCGGTGTGGTGGTGCCGTTCCAGTGGGAGTCTCACCGTGGCAGAGAGGAGTTCTGACCATGCGGCAAACCAAGCTGACCAGGGCTGCGCGCGGCCGGGAGTGTCAGGTGCGTATTCCGGAGGTGTGCAACGGCAACCCGGAAACCACCGTTCTCGCGCACTACCGCTTGGCTGGCACCTGCGGCGTCGGCAAGAAGCCGCACGACCTACAGGGCGCCTGGTGTTGCAGCGCATGCCATGACGCTTGCGACGGGCGCAGCAAGGCCGTAGATCGCGAAACAGCCCGGCAGTATCACGCCGAGGGCGTCATGCGCACCCAGGCGCTGCTGCTCAACGAGGGGGTGCTCATAGCATGAAGCCGGCAACCGTGTCTGGGTTCAGCCCCAAGAAGCCCCGGGCCAAGCGCGTAGATCGCGAGGGCAGCGAGCAGGCCACCCTGATGACCGAGATCAAGCTGCGCTATCCAGAGGTGTACGCGAGCCTTCATCACACCCCGAATGGTGGGCATCGCAGCTGGGCCGAAGCCAAACGGCTCAAGGCCCAAGGCACCAAGCCTGGCATTCCCGATCTGCAGCTGACGCTGGCCCGCGGCGGATATTTCGGCCTGTTCATCGAGTTCAAAGCCACCGTTGAACCGGCGCCTGTCTCGCCTGAGCAGTACGCCTGCATCGAGCGGCTGACCCGCGAGGGTTACCTGGCGGTCGTTTGCTACGGCCATTTCGACGCCATGGAGTGCTTGAGAGCCTACATGGCCCTGCCCAAAACCGAGGTAGTGCAATGACCAACACCGCTGCTGTGAAGATCAGCGATTCCGAGATCCGCCGCCAGGCCGCCGGGTCGGCAAGAGACCTGCGCAGCCTGGCCAGCAAAGGCCTGTATTTCCGTTTTCACCGGTCCCGCGATCGAGGTTCCTGGTACCTGGTCATCAAGGGGAAATGGCACCGGATCGGCTCATACCCAGAGCTGAGCGCCGCCAAGGTGGCCGCTGCGCTGCCGGATATCCGCCTGCGTCTGGAAGCGGGCGAGGGCTCTAGCCTGTCGAGCTGGGTGCTGACCGGCGAGCTGCTGACCTGGTTTGCTGAGCGCATGGCCCGGGACCGCAATCTTTCGGGCAAGCGCAAGAGCACTGCTGCATCGGCCATCAAGCAGCATTTGGTGCCGCGCCTCGGGCAAGTGCCGCTGGCCCAGATCGACAAGGCGCTGCTCGACCGGGAGCTGATGTGGCCGCTGCAAGAGACCCTGTCCATCGACTACGTGCGGTTGGTCTTCCAGCTGCTGGCCCTGGCCTTCCGGCAAGCCTTCAAACTGGGCCTGATCATCTCCAATCCCATGGCTGGCATCCGCTTCGGGGATTTCTCGAAGGCAAAGGTCACGGTGAAGCCATCCCGCCTGCGTGGTGTGCACCTTGAGGACCTGATGAGCCGCATGAAGGGCGTCCTGGCCCACCGGCCGCAGCATGGCGTGCTGGCTCTGATGATGCTGTGCCACGGTACTCGGCTGGGCGAAACCCGGCTGGCCCGCTGGAGCCATATCAGCCTGGCCGAGCGTGAATGGTACATCCCATCCGAGCACACCAAGACCGGCGTGCAGCATCGTTTGCCCCTGACCGACCAGGTGCGGTTCCTGCTGATGGCCTACCGCGAGATCCAGCGTAATCAGGGCTATGACGGCGAGTTCGTTTTCCCGGGTCGCCAGGGCAAACCCATGAGCGAAGCCAAGGCATCGGCAGTCTTCACGGTCATGGGGCAGGGTGAGTGGACAAGCCACGACCTGCGCAAGCTGGCCCGCACAGGCTGGGCTGATCTGGGCGTTGACCACCTGGTGGGTGAGCTGCTGATCAATCACGCCATGGGCCACAACGTTAAGGTGTACATCCAGTCCGACATCATGGCCCGCAAGCGTGAGGCGCTGGAGAAGTGGCACGCACACCTTGATCAGAAAGGTTTCGAGTCGGTTCACGGCTTGACCGGCGATAGATCGACGGATTCAGGGATTCTCTCGCGGGCCGCTGAACGTGCGGGCTTCGGGGCAGTTCCGGTATCCACCATAAGCGAGGATTCAAAATGACGAACGACGACACAATCCGCGCCGAGTTCGAACGCCGCTTCCCGGTACCGGATGGCATCAAATGGGACCCGGCAGTTGGCGATTACGTCGTGACCTGCAAGGGCTGCTGGATGGCTGCCGAGGAAGCGGTCTTCCAGGCCCGGCGCGAGGGCTGGTGGGCATCCCGTAAAGCGCTGCGCGTAACCAATCCTTTTCCCGTCCAGATGGGCGACCCGGATGCGGCTTGGGCGCGAGACGTGGCCGAGAAGTCGCTGCGTGCCCAGGGCTTGAAGGTGATCGATTGATGAAGAAGCACGGCCCGGCGCTGCGCAAGGAGCGGGTCATCCTGACTAGGTGCCCAGACTGCAACGGAAGGGCAGTGATTAAGGGTGTTTTCTATGAGTTGCCATGTGGCCGCTGCAATGCATCGGGCTGGCTGTCGGCCGTCACTGGCGAGCCGCTGCCGCTGGAGGAGCTTGTCACGCAGCTGGGCCTGCGTGTGCATGAGTTGGAGCAGCAGGTTGATCGCCAGCGGCCACCGCGCACTACGGGTCCATCCGAGCAATACGAAACGAACAACCGCCGCGGGGCCGGCGGCACCAACTACACCGGGGATTGAGGGGAAGATATGAGCCACTTGGAGAGAAGTGCAGAAGAATTGCTCGAGCATTGGGGGCGCTGGGTTGTGCTGGGCTCCGGCGTGTCCTGCTGCGCGTCGCGTGAGAACACCATCCTCGACCCGGTCATCACCGACGACGAGGCCCTGTTCATAGATCGCCTGGTCGGCCGTCTGTTGCAGCGCTATGCAGAGTGCGGGGCGGTGATCATGAAGTACTACACGTCACGGGACGCCTCGCTTCGTGAAGTGGGCAAGAAGCTGAAGTTCGGAGAGGAGAAAACAAGGCAGCTCTGGAAGGCCGGTGTTGCTTGGGTTGACGGTGCGCTTGATGTTCGTCGTGAAGCCGCTTGACATCCCCGGTCCTCATCCCTATATTTCGTGTTACTTTGCGGTAGGTGCGCGAGAGCAAACTCGCCATCACCAGCAGCCACCTTGAAGCCTCGGCATATGCCGGGGCTTTGTCGTTTCTGGAGCACCACCTATGGCCGAGCCAAGTACCGGCGCCCTTGCAGTGACCGGCGTACTTGCTAGCGTCGGCCTGGGCGCTGCCTTCCCGGAGCTGGACCTGGCCACGTTGGTCGGATCCTTCGGTGGGTCTTTCTTCTACGTTGTATTCGCCAGGGACATGAGCACTTGGCGCCGGATCGGCTACCTGCTGACTGGTTGGATAGGCGGTTACTTCGGTGCCGCAGAGGTAATGGGTCGTGCCTGGACCCAGACTGCCGGCTTCAGTGCTTTTGTCTGCGGCGTTCTCTGCGTGGTCACGTTCTCCGGTCTGTTGGAGTGGATGCAGACTGGCCGCATGCCAACCTGGCTGCAGTGGGTATTCCGCCTGCGGGCCAGGAAGGAGGGTTGAATGGCTGCTGTAATCCAGGCCGGGCTTTGCGCCGTCATCTTCGTGATGATCGGTCTGCGCTACCGGCCGTATCCCGATGCCCGCTACAAGCTTGGCGTCTCACTCATGGCTTGGGCGGCATGTGCGGTTACTGGCATGCAGTGCGTCAGTCTCATCGGCCGCATATTGCTTCACGATGAGTTCGCCGACGTGTCCTGGTTCAATACAGCGTTCTACCTGTTGGCTGCCATGCTCGTCTGCCGGGCCAAAGGGAACGTAGCCAAGATCGTGCGGGTTGAATGATGGCCAGGCTCAAGACAGTGGGCTTTCGCATTCAGGAAGGCACAGATAGCAGGGTGAAGATGGTGACGCCTGGTAGCTGGCGTAGCGGAATGACCAGCTCCCAGCGTGGCTACAACTACAAGTGGCAGAAGGCTCGCGAGCGGTACCTGTTGGAGAACCCTTTGTGCGTCTACTGCGATCGCTTGGGTCGAGTCACCGCTGCATCAGTGGTTGACCATGTGATTGCGCATCGCGGTGATATGACGCTGTTCTGGGACCAGAGCAACTGGCAGCCGCTATGCAAACCATGCCATGACTCGGTGAAGCAGGCCGAGGAAGCTTCCGAAATCTTATAGCGCCATAAAAATCTTATTTTTCTAAGAAAAAAAGCACGGCGAAGGCTCCAGACCGAAAAATCGGGTCATGGACCGGGGGGTGGTCAAAATATAGCCATTCTCACCTAGCTAGACCGCTCCCGACCCCACGTACAGATTTTTTTCCCCCACAGGATTTTTGTTAAATGGCTTTAACATCCCGCAAGCGCGCTTTCATCGCCGCGCTGAGGGAAGGTGCGTCCAATCGGGACGCTGCTGTGGCCGCTGGCTACTCCGAGCGCACAGCGTCTGCGGCGGGCTCTCGGCTGGTCAAGGACAAGGACGTGGCGGCCGAACTGATGAAGCTGCGTGCCCTGGGGCTGATGCCTCCAGATGTTAAAGGCGATGTTAAACCGGATGTTAAAGCCAGGCCCGCCGCCAAGGCTGCCAAAGAGGCTGAGCCGGGCCCGGAAGGGGCACCGGAATCCGAGGAGCAAGCAGAGCCGGAACCTGCCGGCTTCGACCTGGCCCAGGCGCTGCTCCACCGTGACCCGAAGGACTTCCTCCTCTCGGTGATGAACGACATGGGCACGGAAGCGAAGCTTCGCGTAGACGCCGCCAAGGCCCTGATGCCTTTCGTTCACCCGCGCAAAGGCGAGAGCGGCAAGAAGGACCAGGCCCAGGCCAACGCCGATAAGGCAGCTACCGGCAAGTTCGGCACCCGCCGCGGCCCGCTGCAGTCGGTGAAATGATGGAGTGGTCAACCGCCTGCCCAGACTGGGAACAGCGCATCGTTGCCCGCCAGAGCCTGATTCCGTTCGAGCCGCTATTCCCGACCGAGGCCGAGGAAGCCCTGGACGTGTTCGGCGCGCTGCGCATGGTGGACGCGACCGGCAGCCCGTTGATGTGCGAGACCGTACGTGACTGGGTCAACCAGTTTGTGGCCGCGATCTTCGGGGCCTATGACCCGGATTCTGGCCGGCGCCTGGTCAGCGAGTTCATGCTGCTGATCAGCAAAAAGAACGGCAAGTCGACCATCGCCGCCGGCATCATGCTCACCGCACTGATCCTTAACTGGCGAGCGTCGGGTGAGTTCATCATTCTCGCACCGACCAAGGAAATCGCGGACAACTCCTACCTTCCGATCAGGGACATGGTGGGCGCCGACGAAGAGCTCAAAGCCTTGCTCAAAGTGCAGGATCACCTGCGCACTGTGACGCACCGGCAGACCAACGCCACGCTCAAGGTGGTAGCGGCGGACAGCGAGACTGTGTCGGGCAAAAAGGCCATTGGCGTGTTCATCGACGAGCTGTGGGTGTTCGGCAAACGCGCCAATGCCGAGGCGATGCTGAGAGAGGCCACCGGTGGCCTGGCATCCCGACCGGAGGGGTTCATCATCTGGGCCACCACCCAGTCCGACGCCCCGCCTGCTGGCGTGTTCCGCCAGAAGCTGATGTACGCCCGGAAGGTGCGCGACGGCGAGATCGTCGATAAATCGTTCCTGCCGGTGCTGTACGAGTTCCCCAAGGCAATGCTTGACGCCGGCGAACACCGGGACTTCTCCAACGCGTACATCACCAACCCTAACCTTGGGCTGTCGGTGGACGAACCTTTCATCGAGCGCGGTTACGCACAGGCCCAGCTGGACGGCGAAGAGTCGTTTCGCGGCTTCCTGGCCAAGCACCTCAACGTCGAGATCGGGCTGGCGCTGCTTTCGGACCGGTGGGCGGGCGCAGACTTCTGGGAACAACAAGCCTCGGAGCTGTGCCACGCCCTGGACGACTTGCTCGAGCGCTGCGAGGTGATCGACGTCGGCGTCGACGGCGGCGGTCTAGACGACCTGCTGGGCTTGGCTGCCATCGGCCGGGAAACCGGCACGCGCCGCTGGCTGACCTGGACGCATGCCTGGGCGCACCCGTCGGTACTGGAGCGGCGCAAGTCCGAGGCGCCGCGTATCCGCGACTTTGCCAAGGACGGCCACCTAACTCTGGTGGAGCGCATCGGTGACGACATCGAGGACGTGGCCCAGCTTGTGGCGCGCGTGGAGCAGGCCGGCCTGCTGGACAAGGTCGGGCTCGACCCAGCGGGCGTGGGCGCCATTCTCGATGCGCTGGAGGCGGCTGAGATCCCACGCGACAAGATCGACGGTATCTCACAGGGCTGGCGCCTGGGTGGCGCGATCAAGACGGCTGAGCGAAAGCTGGCCGAGGGCACGCTTCTGCATGGCGGCCAGCCGCTCATGGCGTGGTGCTGCGGTAACGCCCGCGTCGAGCCCCGTGGCAACGCGATCCTGATCACCAAGCAGGCCAGCGGCTCGGCGAAGATCGACCCGCTGATGGCGCTGTTCAACGCTGTAACGCTGATGGCGCTCAACCCTGAGGCGAAGGGCGGCATGGACAACTACCTCAACAACGGCTTCTTTGACCTCATAGGCTGACCATGTCATTCAAGTGGTACAACCCGAGCACCTGGCGGTTCTTCGGCTACACCGACCCGTCCACCGGCGACTACGTCGAGGTTGACCTGGAAGTAGGCGGCAAGACCACCGCTTCCGGCATCAAGGTCACGGCCAAGACCGCGTTATCCATCGGCATGGTCTGGTCCTGCGTCAAAGTTCTTTCCGAGTCGCTGAGTGGTTTGCCTCTCAAGCTATACGACGACAAGGACAGCAAGCGGGCTCTGGTTGACGGCAAGGATCGGGCGCAGAAGCTGCTGAACAAACCAAACCCGTACATGACCAGGCTGAACTTCCTGAAGTTCGTGGTCGTGAACATGGCGCTGCGCGGCAACGCCTTTGCGCTGATCGAGCGCAACATCCATGGCGACCCCATCGGGTTGATCCCGCTGGACGGAAGGACGGTCAGCATCGACACCGATGACGACTTGCTCTACATGGTCACGCCCAGCAAGGGTGATCGCTTCCCAGTCTCACCGGAGAACATGCTGCACTTCAAACTGTTCAGCATGGACGGTATCACCGGCCTGTCGCCGATCGAGCATCAGGCGGAAACCATGGGCCTGGCTAAGGCTGGCCAGCGCTGGTCGGCGCGCTTCATGCGTAAGGGCGGCTTCACTGGCGGCTATGTCATCTACGAGCAATTCCTGACCGAGGCCCAGCAGGCCATGGTCATGAAGAAGTTTCCCGACGTGCGTAAGGCTGACGCCGACGACATGGGCAAGATGGCCGTTCTGCAGGGCAACCCGAAGATCGTCCCGGCCGGCATCAGCCAGAAGGATGCCCAGTTCATCGAGTCCCAGCAGTTTCAGGAAGAAGCGATTGCGGGCATCTACGGCGTTCCGTTGTGGCTGGCCAACCGCGCCGGCAAGACCTCGATCATGGGTTCGAACCTGGAGCAGCAGCTGACCGGGTACATCACCTTCGGCCTCAAACCCTACGTCGACGCCGTCGAAGACGAATTAAACGACAAGCTGTACAGGCCAACTACCCGCTTCGTCGAATTCGTTGTCGAGGGACTTTTGCGTGCCGACAGTGCCGGCCGGTCCACCTACTACGGCAGCGCGCTGGGCGGCTCTGGCGGCTCGGGTTGGATGACCATCAACGAAGTCCGCGAGAAAGAGAATCTGCCGCCTCTTGCTGGCGACGAATACAACCGGGTAACCCGGTGGGAGATGCAAAGCAATGGCTAGCCTTCAATGCCCATTCGAACTCAAGTCCGTTGATGAAGCCGGTAATTTCGAGGGCTACGCCGCGGTGTTCAATAACGTGGACCTGGGCGACGACGTGATTTTGCCCGGAGCCTTCACCCGAGTGAAGGCAACCCGAGGCGGCAAGCTGAAGCTGGCTTTGTATCACGACCTGACCCGCCTTGTTGGCGCTGCCGACTATCGCCAGGACGACCACGGCCTGTACCTGAAAGGCCAGGTCAACCTCAACGTCAGCTATGCCCGAGACGCTTATGAGCTGATGAAGGCAGACATCCTCGACAGCATGTCGATTGGATTTAACACCATAAAAGCGGATCCCGGTGAGCGTGACGGCCGGCGCGTCCGCCTCATCAAGGAGGCCGAACTATGGGAGGCCTCCTTCGTGCCGTTCGGCATGAACCCAGAGGCACAAGTCCTCAGCGTCAAGTCGGACATCAGGCTTTTCGAGAGAGCCCTGCGCGAACGCATGGGCCTCTCGCAGAAGGAAGCGGCAACAGTCGCTTCGCTCGGCTACACCGCGCTGAGCCGTGACGGCGGCAGCGAGGCCACGGCGATCGTGGATGAGCTGAAAGAAATTTCCAACCTGTTCACCCACCATTTCGGAGTATCGCCATGAGCGAAGTGAAAGACATCAAGGATTCCCTGGAGCTGCAACTGAAGACCGGCTTCGGCGATTTGCAGAAAAAGTACGACGCGGCCATGGCCGAGGTCGAGAAAGGTAATCAGATCACTGGCGATCTGAAAAAGCAGATCGAGGACCAGAAGGGCGAGCTGCAAAAGGTCATCGACCAGGTCGTGGATTTGGAGCAGAAAGGCGTCAAGCTGCGCGGCCAGCCAGGCGAGGGCAAGAGCTTCATCGACCTGGTGAAAGGCGACGACAGCTATAAGAGCCTCCAGCAGAAAGGCTCCAGCCAGGCCAAGATCGAGGTCACCAAATCCGATCTGGCCAGCATGAAGGAAATGAAGGTCACCAGCGCCGGCATCGTTGCGCCGACCTACGACCCCACCATTCAGCCCGGTCTGCGCCAGGAACTGCGCATTCGTGATCTGCTCACCGCCATTCCGGTCAGCGGCCAGAGCTACACCTACTTCCGCGAGAACCTGCACACCCGCGGCGCCAAGCCGGTGGCAGAGGGTGGCTTGAAGCCCACCAGCAACGTGACCTTTACCACTGAAACCGATCGGGTGAAGAAAATCGCGGTGTGGATGCCGGCGACCGATGAGGTGCTGTCGGACGTCCCGCAGATGTTCGCCTACCTCCAGCAGTTGCTGCGTTACGACCTCAAGCTGGAGGAGGAATCGCAAATCCTCAAAGGCGACGGTACCGGCGAAAACCTCAACGGCCTGATGACCCAGGCTACGCTCTACGACACCAAGCTCAGCAAGGCCAACGACACGGCCATCGACCTGGTACGCCGCGCGATCTACCAGGTGCGCAAGCAATCGCTGATGTCCGCAGACGGCGTGGTGATGACCGAACTGGATTGGATGGAGATCGAGCTGCAGAAGGACGGCGAGAACCGCTACCTGTTCGCCAACCTCCAGGGCTTGGTGACCCCGATCCTGTGGGGTCGTCCGGTGATCACCTCCGACAGCATGGACGAGGGCGAAGACGAGGATGGCGGTGAGTTCTTGGTCGCCAACTTCGCCCGCTCCACCACGCTGTTCGACCGCATGGCCTACGAGTTCAAGATGGGCCTGATCAACGATCAGTTCATCCGCAACGAGGTTGCGCTGCTGGTCGAGGAGCGTCTGGGCTTGGGCGTTCGTCGCCGTGAGGCTCTGGTCAAGGGCAAGTTCCCGACCCGCGCGTAACCCCACCCACCCAGGGCCGGCATCCGCCGGCCTTCTGCTTTCTGGAGGCAGCATGAAAATCAAATCACTGTGGGGCTTCGTCGGCAACGGCACGCTACTCGGCGCCGACTCGGACAAGGTGAAGGCGGGTGTCACCTTCGACAATGCCAACGACGAGTACGCCCACACTCTCGTCGGCAAAGGGCTGGCGGTAGAGGTCGGCGGGGATGGGAAGGCTCGGACCGCTAAACCGAAGGAGGCCAAGCCGGCTGCGCCGAAGGACGACAAAGCAGCCGCTAACCAGGCCGATGGCGACAACGCGGGGGCCGATCCAGCTGCTGCCGGCGGTGCCGCAGATGAGGCCAAGTAAATGCTCGACCTGGCCACCGTGAAGATGCACCTGCGGGTCGACGGCGACGAGGAAAACATTCTGATCGGCGGCTACGTCGAGGCGGCCAAGGCTCATGTCGAGCAGCACTGCGACCGTAAGCTGGTCGAGGGCGACCCGGTAGAGCCCGAAGAGATGGGCCTGACCCGAGATGTCGAACAGGCCATTCTGCTGCTAGTCGGGCATTGGTACGCCAATCGTGAGTCCGTCGCTGTGGGCACTATCGCCACGGCTATGCCGCTCGCCTTCGAAAGGTTGCTTTGGTACAGGAAGCGATTCTGATGAGAGCCGGCCCACTTCGACATCGATGCGCTCTGGTGCAAGAAACCCTGGTGCCAGATGAGGGTGGTGGCCAAGAGAGAGGCTGGGTGTCTGTTCGAGACGTCTGGGCAGAGATCCAGCTGCCTACTGGCCGCGTGGAGTCAGTCGCAAACCAGCTCCAGGCTGCAATCTCGGCTGAGATTCGAGTCCGTTACGCCCGTGACTTCAAGGCGGGCATGCGCCTGGTTCATAAGACCACCGGCAATACCTACCTGATCGAGGCCCCCCTGGCCAGCAATGAGCGCGACATGCTTCGCTTGCTGTGCTCCAGTGTCACCAACCCCTGAGGGAAAACTGATGAAAGTACGAGCTCTGGCCAGTCTGTCTGGCCCAATGGGTGAAAAAGCGATCGGCGAAACCTTTGATGTGAAGGCAGAGGAGGGGCGCACTCTGATCGAAAACAAACAAGCGGAAGAGGTCACCTCTGCCCCCAAGGCCGATAAGCCCAAGGCAGCAGCGGCGGCCAAGGGCGAGTGAAGTGGTCCGCCGCTCGCGCCTGACGGGCGATATCAGGCTCCGCAAAACGCTCCGGGCCATCCACCAGACCGTAGACAACGAGGTGAGAGGCGCCATGCAGGAAGGGGCCGAGAAGATCCTGGCCAGTATGAAAGAGTTCGTGCCCAAGGATACCGGTGCTGGCGCCGCAGCTTTGACCGCCTATGTAGCCCCCAGCGGCCTTGACGCTCAGATAGGACTGCGTGGCAAGAAGGCGAATCGCCGGTATTTCTACCTGCGGTTCCTGGAGTATGGCACCAAGGGCAACTTCAAGGGCCAAGAGAACGGTCGGCGAAAAGTAAGGGCTGCCAACAAAACGGACGGCAGCAACTGGTTCGGTATATCGCCAGATATTCCTGCCATGCCTGCCCACCCTTGGCTGCGGCCTGCGATGGACGTAAACCGCGAGGTTGTTCTCGCCGATATCAGGGCGGCCGTCGGTCGTACGCTCGACAGGGCATCCAGAGGACAGTGATATGGCAGATCCAGCGTGGGCCCTGCAGGTGGCTCTGCGTGCTCGGCTCGTGTCCGGGCTGCCATGCCCGGTGCATGACGGCGTGCCCGACAACTCTCCGTTTCCTTACGTAACTTTCGACAGCGCAATCAGCGATGCGGCGGATTTCTTGGCCAGCCGTAAAGACCAGCGATTTCTGTATCTTTCGGTCTGGAGCCAGTACCAGGGCCAGAAGGAGGTGCACGAGATCATGGCCAAGATCGACGCCCTGCTTCACAACCAGCCGCTTGTGCTCACAACCGGCCATGTCATCGGCATGCAGGTCACGCGCAAGCAGACCAGCCGCGAGCCTGATGGCATGACCTACCAGGGTGCGGTGACGTTGCGCGTCCTCACCCAACACTGATCTATCCCTGAATCCGCCGCGTTGCGGCATATCACCTGTCCCAGGAGGACTACTCATGCCTGTTACTACCGCAGCCGGCACGAAGATTTTCATCGGCCCGCGCCTGACCGCAGATTTGCCCAAGGATACGGCCGCTGCCCTGACCTTGTTGGCCGCCATCACCTACACCGAGATCGGAGAAGTCGAGAACATCGGCGATTACGGTGATGAGGTGGGTGACGTCACCTTCGCCTCTCTCGCCGCTTCCCGAACCCGACATCTCAAAGGCCTGGCCGATGCCGGGTCTGTCGACCTGTCCATTGGCCTGCTCGACGACGACGCGGGTCAGCTGGCGCTGCAGGCAGCACAGAAAGATCGCAGCCGCTTCGATTACCCAGTGAAAGTGCTGTACGAAAGCGGTGTCGCCGATTACTTCGCCGCCAAGGTCATGTCGTCCCGGAAACAGGTCGGCGGCGCCGAGGATGTTCTCAAGCGCACCGTGACCATCGGCATCAACTCCGAGATCTACGAAGACCAGCCGGATCCATAACGTCCGGCTGAGGCGCTGCCACTGGCCGCGCCTCCTTCGCTCAAATCCCATTATCCAAGGAACCCGCAATGTCCAAAACCAATCATGGCACCGTCGTCGTTGAAGCCGGCAGCGACAGCTTTACCCTCAAGCCCACACTTCGGGCTGTTCGCGCTCTGGAGAACCGTTTCGGCGGCATTCTGCCAGCCATGCAAGCCTTGGGCGCGGCCAACATCACCGCCACCGCATTCATCATCGCCGCCGGCGCCAGTATCGACACCAACAAGCGCAAAGAGCTCGAGGCGGTCGAGGAGGCTGTGTTTGAGGGCGGCGTGAACAAGGTCGGTACCCAGGTACTGCAGTTCGTGAAGGCACTGCTGAATCCAGGCGGCAAGACCGATGAAGAACTCGAAGAGTCGCAGGGAAACGAACCGAGCGACCTGGCAACGGCAGCTACGTCGACGAGCTCTTCGGAATAGCAACCGGATGGTTGGGTTGGTCACCGCATGACGCATGGGATACCCCAGTGGTCGAGATCATCCTGGCCTGGGAAGCGAAAGCTGACTTCCTGAAAAAAACCAATCCGTTCGGCCAGCCGGAGACGCAGCCCTCCAAGTCGGCCGTGGCAAAAGACCTTCGGCGCGGCCTGAGAGGGGCTGCTGCGTCTCGATCGGCGGCTAAAAGCTGACCCGCCCAAGCGGGTTTTTTATCGCCCGGGGGCAACATGGCAGATACTGACGTTCAAGGCATGCTGGTACGCATTGAGGCCACCACGGCTCAACTGCGCCAGGAGATCGCACGGGGTGAGTCGGCGGTTGCGTCAACGTCCAAGCGGATGGATTCGAGCCTTGCGCGCGTAGACGACGCATTTGATCGTGTAGGTGCCAGCGCTCAGAACGCTGGGGGCCTGCTCAAGAGCGCCCTAGCAGCCGCGGTCGGTGCTGTTTCCGTGGGCTCGATCCTCAAGGCAGCCGACTCCTACTCCCAGATGTCGGATCGTATCGGCCTGGCTACCAAGAGCTTCGGCGAGTACAACGCCGTCCAAGATCGCCTGCTTGCCACGGCGAACCGGACCTACCGGCCGCTGGAGGAAGCCCAGGAGCTATACATCCGCACAGCGGATAGCCTGCGCTCGATGGGGCTCAGCGCTGATGAATCCATGGACGTCATGGATAGTTTCAGCTACCTGTTAGTGACCAACTCGGCTTCTGTCGATAAAGCCAGCTCAGCCATCGATGCGTATTCCAAAGCGCTGCAGACCGGAAAGCTCGATGCGGACGGCTGGCAGTCCATTCTCGCGGCCATGCCGACCGTGGTGGACACCATCGCTGAGGCAACTGGCAAAAGTGCCGAAGAGATCCGAAGCCTTGGGGCGCAGGGAAAGCTTAGCCTCGACATCCTCACTGAGGGTCTACAGAAAAGCGCTGCTGCAAACGGCCTGCTGGCTGACAGCATGGGAGTTGCCGTTCGCGATGCCCTGACGGCGCTGAACAACGCTTTCACCGTCTACGTGGGTCAGCTGAATGAGTCAACTGATCTCACTGGAGTGCTCGCGTCCGGGATATCGGTGCTGGCCGATAATTTCGGGACTATCGCCGAAATCGCCGGCGTTGCCGCTGCCGGTGCTTTGGCTGTGTACGCCCGGTCATTGGCCGCTTCTGCAGCAGGGTCTGTGCTCGCCACGAAGGCGGCTATTGAAGATTCCATGGCGCGTCGTGCGCAGGCGGCCACTGTGCTGCTTGCTGCCCAGGCAGATCAGCGGAAGGCCCAAACCGCCGTTTTCTTAGCTGAGAAGGAGCTGGCGGCTTCCAAAACTCGCATCAGCGGCATGGCAGTGGAGAAGCAGCTTGCGCTACAGCTCGCTGAGGCTCGTATGGTTGAGGCTCGCGCCACGGCCGCCGTGGGGTCTGCACAAAGCGCAATCGTCGGCACCGGTCGTACATTGCTCGGTTTGCTTGGCGGTCCTGCTGGGATTGCGCTGCTGGCGGTAGGTGCCGCGACTGCTTTCCTAACCCTGCGGGACAACACCGGCTCCCTCGAGAAGAAGCTCGGCGATTTAGCCGATCCAATAGACAAGCTCGCTGAGCGTTTCAACAAGCTCAACAGGGCGACGCAGTCCGTTACCCTGCGTGAGCTTCAGGCAACAATTGCAGACACTCAGGACAAGCTGACCCAGATGTCTGGGGCGATGGCTGACAAGTTTGAATCCGACCTGCGCAACATGGGTGCCGCGGGCGCTGACGGGTTGATGGCCAGCCTGGTGAAGTTGCCGGCTGAAGCTCAGGCTGCGCTGGACTTGGTGCGCAAGGCATCGAAGGATCAGGCCGCAGGCATAACCGTTGACTGGAAGGCGGTGGCAGATCAGCTGCGTTTGATGCCAGGCGTTACGGAGCAGATGGCGCGGACCTTGGAGTCCAGCCAGCAGCCCGTGGCCGAGCTGAGTGCGCTTCTGCAGAATCAAAAGCAAGCGTTCTCCGAGCTGACTGGTGCTACGGATGACAACACCCGGGCGGAGCGTGAGAATGCGGCTGCTAAGGCATCGGCTGCCGGGGAGGGGCAGAAGTACCTTGAGCAGCTACAAAAGCAGCTAGCTACGGCCCAGGACAAGACGGCGCTTCAGGCTGCCAATCGGTTCATCGAAGAAAACAAGCTGCTCACTGATGACATGGTTGTTGCAATCCGCTCGGCGGCTGCGGCAAAGGATGCGCAGAAAGCGGCTGATGAAGCGGCGACCAAGGCCACGAAGAGTGCCACAAGTGCAGTCAAGGAGGGAGCCACCGAGGCAAAGAACCAAGCCAAGGCTCTTTCTGACCTGAAGACCCAGGCTGGCCTGGCGATCGCCTCAGCTGAAGGCTTATCAGCGGCCTACCTTGCTGGAGCCGATCGTTCTCGCGAGTTCGCCCTTAAGCAGAAGGTCGAAGAGGCACTCCTGCGATCTGGCGCCGCCGCGCGCGCCGAGGTCACTGCTGCGGTCTCCAAGCAGATGGCTGCTGAGGACAAGCTGGCGGTCAGCAAACAGGCTTATGACCTTCAGCAGGAGGCGAACGACCAGACAGCCTTGGCGAAGGCCTCACTCAAAGGCGCAGCCGCGCTTGCTGAATACAACGTACACAAGGCAATGAAGGTTTCCCTGGGCGGGAAAGACATTGCTCAGTCGAGTGCAGAATATGAAGCGCTGATGGCGGCAACTCGCGCCCAGCTTGAAGCGGTCGAAGTGGCCAAGCAGGCTTCATCAGCGGGATCGCTCATGGACCGCCTGTATCCCGAGCAAAAGCTGCTCAGGGACTATGTCGAAGACCAAAAGGCGCTTAACGCAGCCATCGCGCTATACCCCGAGAATGCTGCTGCCTACCAGGAAGCCCTGGCCAAGCTCGGCAACGAGTATGAGGTCAACCGCAGCAAATCCACGGTCTGGGGGCAGATGACCGAGGGTGCGATTGACCGCGTCGACCAAGCGTTCGCCAATGCCTGGTCCAACATTGGTAGCGGAGCCAGCTCGCTATGGGACGACTTGGTGAAAGGCTTCAAGCAGACACTCGGCGAAATCATCCACATGCTGACCACCAAGCCGCTTCTGGCTTCAATCAGCAACTGGTTGACTGGCACCGACAATGGTCAGGGCCTTACCTCGGTATGGGGCAAGCTGCTCGGTAATGGGTCAAGCGGGGGCGGTACTGGGCAGCTCAGCTCTCTGGCAAGCACAGGGAACATGCTCTACAAGGTCTACAGCGCTATCACAGGCGTGGGCTCAAGCGTGGCGTCCGGGTGGGCGTCTGGAGGGCTGAGCGGGGCCATCAATGGCGGCTACAGCTACTACGCCAACCTGTTCAGCGGGCTGACCAGCAGTCTTTCCAGCGGATTTGGAAGCGTTGTGAGCTCCATCCTGGGCTCGACCAGCTCGCAAATCGCGGCCAACGCAGCCACCTCGGCGGCGCTTCAGGGCGCGGTCGCCCAGGGCGCAGCAACCGTCGGCAGCAGTATCGGGGTTGGGGGGGCGGCCTATGCCGGCGCCGGTACCGCTGCGGCAGGTGGAGCAGCCGCAGGTGTGAGCACTGGGCTAATGGGGCAATTGGCGGCCATGGCTTCGAACCCTGTTGGGTGGGTCGTGGCGGCCATTACTGGCGCCTATCAGAGCGGCAAGCTCTACGATCAAGGCGTCAGATTCAAGACCAGTGAGGTCACAAATCTCGACCTGGTTAAATACGACCCTTTGGCCAAAACCATGCTGGCCAGCCTGGGCCTGACCGACAAGATCGCCTCCAAGCTGGTGGGGGGCAAAATGGCAGCCATGCTCACCGGTTCGACACTGGCTTCAGCAGTGCTGGGGAAAGTCAGCTCGGCGCTGTTTGGTGGCAAGTGGCAAACCAAGGATGGCGGTTTCGAGCTGGGCGTGAGCGATGGCGACTTCCAAGGCTGGGAGTATATCTACCAGAAGAAAAAAGGAGGGCTGTTCAGCTCGAGCAAAAAGCGCACGCAGTATTCGGTGCTGAATCCTGAGTTCAAGGCAGCACTGGAGCAGACCTATAGCGAGACGCAGGACAGTGTCGTCGATTTACTGGCGCGAATCGGAGTTTCGGTAGGTGAGGGTGCCTTCTCTGGCCTGACTATTGCTCGCAAGCAGATCTCGACCAAGGGCCAAACCCAAGAGCAGATCCAGGCGGCTATCAATGATCTGTTCAGTGGTTTCGCTGACCAGATGGTCACTTACCTCGATCAAGGTTCAGGTGGCTTCGGATACAGCTTTGCCGAGCTTGGCCAGCGTATCGCCACGTTCGAGAGCTTCAACAAGTCGTTGGAGCTCATCGATGTGGCCATGCTCAAGCTGTCTCCGCATTCGATGGAGCTGGCTAACGCCATGGTCACCGCGGCTGGCGGCATTGAGGCCTACACGGAGAGCCTCAATGGATACTTCGGGGCTTTCTTCAGCGAGTCCGAGCGGGCCGACAAAACGCTGGCTGCTCTGCGACAGCAGTTCAAGGACATGAACGTCACGCTGCCGGAAACGCGGGAAGCGTATCGCAAAATGGTCGAGGCCCTAGACCTCACCACCGAGGCCGGGCAGGGCATGTACCTGACTTTAATCGGGGCGGCAGGCTCGGCAGCGCAGGCGTACGACATCCTCGAGAAAAAGGCGGCCCAGGCTGCTCAGGCTGCTCAGGAAGCCGCAGATGCGGCTGCCGCCGCGACAGCGAAAGCAGCACAGGAGGCGGCTGACGCAGCTGCTAAGGTAGCCGAGGCTCTACAAGATGGCGTCAATTCAGCGTTCGGCTCTGTGCAGCGGGCAGTAAATGCCCAGAAGTCTGCGCTCACCCAGGCATACGATGCGCAAGTTGCTTCGCTGAACGACATGTCACAGACGGCACGCAAGAACGTCAGCGACCTCACAGCTGTCAGCTCAAGCTTGGGTAATGCGCTGAAATCGCTGCGCGGTGATTCTGGTGATGCAGTGAAGGTGCTGCGGGCGCAGGCTTTGGCCACGCTTGGCAGCGCTCTGGCCACGGTGAGGGCGGATAAGTCTCTAGCTGGGATGAGCGGCCTAGATGATGCGCTGAGTGTCGTCAGCCGCAACACCACAGACGCTTACGCATCCCTCGAAGCGTACAACCGCGACCAGGGGCGCACAGCGAACATCGTCAGCCAGCTGGAAGCTGCGAATGGCAAGCAGCTGAGCGCGGCGGAGAAGTCCGTCCAGAGCTTGCAGACCCGGATCGATCAGGCCAAGAAGTCCTATGACCTGCAGATCGCTCAGTACGATGCACAGCTGAGCCTGGCGCAGGCGCAAATTGATGCGCTGAACGGCGTGGACAACTCGGTGATTTCGGTCGCCTCTGCTGTCGACGGCCTGAGTCATGCGATCACTGCTGCTCTTGCGGTGAAAGCGGCTGGAGCCGCTCAGCAGAACACCTCCGACAACAACGTAGCTTTGCTACGTGCCGTTTATCAAACGGTGCTTGGTCGCGACCTGGATGCATCTGGGCAAGCTGCCTGGACTGGTGCGCTCGCCAATGGATCGGTCACCTACGCCAATCTCATGGATACGATTGCCAGGGCCGGCGCGGCGAACGGCGAAACCATACGCGTGCCGGGTTACGCGAGCGGCGGCAGCTTTGGTGGTGGCCTGCGCCTAGTAGGGGAGCGCGGCCCCGAGCTTGAAGTCACAGGCCCAAGCCGGATTTACAGCGCCGACCAAACGGCCGCAATGCTTGCTGGTGGTCAGGGTGGTGTTACTGCTACGGAGGTGCGCGAGTTACGCGCTGAACTTAAAGCTGCGCTATTCGCCATTGCCAAAAATACCCAGAAAGCAGCCAAGAACACTGATCTTCTGCCACAGAAACTGGAACAGGAGCTGTACCCGTGAGGATCATTGAGCCTGTCGACATTACCCCGAGCATGGCGGTGATGGAGGCGTTTCTTGTTGAGCCCAATGCTGAGCCCCTGGTGGTTCAGGTTGGGCAGGCTTTTCAGGTTGCGTCGATGCTGACCAACGTACCAGAGGTGGACAACCCCTTATGGGTATCGACCACATCCTACGCGGTCGGCGATGCAGTGATGCTCGGCCATCGAAACTATGAAGCACTGGTGGCCAACAGCAACAAAAGCCCCGCCGGCAAGCCTACAGATCCGCCTACCTGGTTGGATCTGGGCCCAACGAACCGATGGAGGATGTTCGACGACAAGATCGGTACGGTCACAACCAATCCTGAAAGCATTTCGCTGACCATCGCCCCTGGTCGGGCGGTTGATTCATTGGCCTTTTTCGGCCTGGATGCCGCATCGATCTACGTTCGAGTGGTGGACCCCTATCAGGGGATCGTCTATGAGTCGAGCGTCTCACCGGTTTCCACCGATGGGATAAACGACTGGTACGACTACTTCTTTTCGCCGGTGGAGGTGAACGAGGACTTCGTGCTGCTGGATGTTCCTGTAGGCAGCTATGGATCCATCGACATCACTGTGGCAAAGCCATCGGGCATCGCTCGAGTTGGTGCGCTCATTCTGGGTAAGGCCGCGGTTCTTGGCGAAGCGCTCTATGGAACCTCGGTCGGGATCACGGACTACAGCCGCAAGGAGCGGGATGATTTCGGCAACACAGTCATCATTGAGCGCGACTACTCCAAGCGTGCGGAATTTGACGTGATGGTACCTACCAGCATGGTCTCGCAAGTGCAGCGCTTGCTCAGCAAGTATCGGGCTAAGCCTCTGGTATGGATTGGAGAGGCGAGCTACCAGTCGACAATCCTGTACGGCTACTACAAGGAATTCAATTTGGTCATCAGCGGCCCGACGGCGTCGGACTGCTCAATTTCTGTCGAAGGACTCATCTGATGGCGACACCAACTATCACGCCCTTGCCGGAAGCCCCCAGTCGGCAGAACTCGGCCGGCACGTTCGCTACGCTCGCCGACAACTTTATGTCTGCTCTCCCGCAATTTGCGGACCAGATGAACCAGTCCATTGATTACATCGGCGACCAGGCCGAGGCGGCAGCCGAAAGCGCTCAGCTTGCCAGCAAGAACGGCGCGGCGCAGGTTGAACTGGCTGCACAGCGGGCGGCATCAGCATCGAGGAGTGCGGAGTCTGCTGGCCAGCAGGCCGCGGCTGCGAAGGCTCAGGCTGACGCTGCCAAGGGCTACCGTGATACAGCCCAGTCTGCAGCAGCCGCCGCGCAGGGGGCGGCTGGCCTCCCTGCACTGACTGGCAAGGGTGGGCTACCTCTGGTGGCTAAGCCAGATGGTTCTGGCGTGGAATACACCGGCAGCCTGAGGCGATATGACCTTGATGTCGCTACGACAACAGCTGTGCTCGACCTCAATGTCAGCCAAGTCTTCAAGATCAACGCCACTCAGCAGCGAGTCCTGACGTTTGCCAATGTGCCTGCTGCAAACCGCGCAATGTCGGTAGTGCTGCACATCACAGGCAAATCGAACGTCACCTGGCCGACGGGGATTCTCTGGAACAACAGCCAGGTCCCCGTGCTGGGTAATGCTTGGACAACCGTAATCCTAATCTGGATAGGCGATGGTTGGGTTGGATCCGTAGGGGCTCGCGCATGATCGAGGCAGCATTGATGGGAGGTGCCCTTCCTGGCCCGTGGTCTGCGTGGGAGTTCATCGGGGCGACCAGCTTGCTTGCAAGCGGGTCAGCCACTGTAGAGGCAAAGTTTCCGGTTGGTGTGGAGCCAGGAGACCTCGTGGTAACGATCATGTCACCACTCAACGAATCCATCCCGACCACAATGGCCGCCGCTGGTTGGCAGCGCTGGTCTACCGCTAGCCAGGACTATGTATGCACAGCTCGGTTTGCGATAGGGCTATCACCGCCGTCTTACTCACGCGCCGGATCAAACTCAATCTTTGTATCGGTTCTGGTTTTCCGAGCCCAGGGGTGGTCGACTGTGACGCTAGAGGCGCACCTCGCTCCCGCCGCCCCTGTTGACGTTACCACTCAGTTACAAAACGTTCTGCTGTTGGCCATCGGCGTGACGCCAAAAACAACCCGTGGATGGGAAGTGACTATGAACGGAGCAGAGCCGGTGGCCAGAGTTGAGCGGAATCTAGCCCCGGCCGTCCAGGTGTACTCGGCGAACATTGAATTTCCGCATCAGATCACAGGCATTCTGGTAGACGCACTTTCAGGGCTAGAGCGCAACCTGATTTTGACTATCTCCTGAACAGTCCAACTACATGCAAGCCGACGCGAGTCGGCTTTTTTTATGTCCGGAGAAAAGTTCATGGCTTACAACAGCGCCCATACCGGGCCGGAAATTGATGCAGCCGTGCAGTTGCTAGGGCAGATCCAAGACGCACGAGACTCTACAAGCCAAGACCTGGGCAACGTCAAAGAGCTTGCAGCTCAGGTCAAGCTCGATGCCAATACAGTTTCAGAAAATGCAGGATCTGTAACAGCCAAAGCTGCCCAAGTGGCTCAAGACGCGGTTGCAGTTGAGCGTGCAAGGCAAGAAGTAGTCAGCGCGGCAGCTGCGGCCGATGAAGCCAGAGACGAAGCTTCTCTTTCAGCCGACTCGGCAAAAGAAAGTCAGAGCGCCGCGAGCACCAGCGAGCAAGCAGCAGCTAGCAGTCAGCTGGCAGCTGGGCTTTCTGAGCAGGTGTCGGCAGAAAGCGCCTCGGAGGCCAAGGCTGCTGCCGAGCAAGTCGCTGCTGATCGTGATGCGGCGGCTGCGAGCGCTGCACATGCAGCTGCCAGCGCGCGGGATGCCGAGGCTGTGGTAACCGGCGGGACTGCGTCCGTGGTACCAGCCCCAGGGTTGATCCCAATCGCTAACGGTGAGGGCAAAATAGACCCTGAGTGGTTGTCCGAAAGCATTGCCCGGACAGAATCCGTCCAGGCTGCGGCGGATGCTGCTAGGCAAGCTGTTGACTTGGCGGCGGAGGCGCAAGCGCGGTCGGCCAGGTTATTGGGTCCCTCTCCTGAGGCTCCGGAGCTCCGAGATGACGGCACGCCTCTCCAGATAGGGGACCGGTATTTAAACTCTGTCAGCCAAGCAGAGTTCATTTTCAGAGCATCAGGCTGGGCTGCCAACGAAAGCTTGCAGGCTATTGATGAACTGAAGTCGGAGATCTCGGTTGACGCCGCCGCTGGTGACATTCCCCGCGCCGATGAAACAGGCAGTCTGAGGGAGTCTTGGATTCCCGCCGCATTCATCAAAGCCGCTGCCCTCGCTGCTGCAACAGGGGCCACCCTGGTATCTTACGCACACGTCTACACCGGGGCCGTGAAGAGGTCGATCGCTGATATCTTCAAGACGAAGGTCGACGCTTTGGACTTCGGCGTGGTCGTAGGCGAAGTGAGCTACGCGCAGGCTGAGCAGAACCTCATTGCCCTGAACCGGGCAGGGGCCTATGCAGAGTCGGTTGGAGCTGGACTGGTGACGCTGCCTGCGGGCGTTATCGGCATACGAAGACTGGGAGGAAACGACGGCACAAACCTGGCTGACTCATCCCTGATGTGGTACCCGAACGTCACCTTCAAGGGTGCGGGAAAGCGCCTTACGATTATCAAGCGTATGGGTCCCACTACTTGTATTGGGTCACCCAAGACGCGAAACGTAATGAATCCAGGCCTGCGTGACCTTACCGTGGATGGCAACCCAGGAATCACGGGATACACCAAGTATCAAGCAAACCTGCTGTACTTCGAGAACGCAGACAAAGGAATCATCGACAACGTCATCCTCAAGGACGTGCCAGGCCTCCACGCGATCGACGTGAACGGAATGGAAAACCTTGAAGTGACCCGGACTGATTTCCTGGGGTATGACATCTCTCTTCGCGGGAGTGATACCACCTATTATCCAGAAAGCGTCCAGATCGGTTTCAACCCAGACGCCACCAAGCAGAGCAAGAACATTCGATTTCGCCTGTGCACCGTTGGACCAAGTGAGAGCTATGGAGCGCCTCTGGCATTCATTGGCAACCATACCGGTGGCGGTGGAGGTGTCGATCATGCGGTCGAAGGGCTGGTTGTCGAAGACGTTGTCGCCAATGGCATTGTGAAATTCCTGTTCCGTCTGAAGGCTTGGAAAAATGTGCGCGTTTCCCGTGTGCGCCTTGAATCAGGAGCGGCACGATTCGCTTACCTGGACTACAAGCCAGCTTACGCAGCCACCGAAACCTCCGCAGCGACACCTGCAGCAGCCTGCGAAGAAGTGCTCCTTGAGGATTGCTATCACAATGGTGATGGTGAATTCTTGTATACGGATGTGATGAGCACGACGGCCGACCCCGGCACTCGGCACCGCAACATCAATGTACTGGGCGGCGAAGTCGTAGGGCGAATTGCTGTGAACGCGATCACGCTCTACCACACAGTCGGCTACTCTATCCGGCGCCTGAAAGTGCGTGGTGCACGCAGAGCTGTCGCCGCTTATTGGTCGGCTCTGGCTACCATCACCGACAATGACTTCGATGGTAGCGAGGTCAACGGCATTGAGATCACGGACTTGACTGGCTATGCCAATGGCTTGGGATACAGCAAAGAGCTGGTGATCGCCCGCAACAAGGTCACAAACACCAAGGGCTACCCGCTTTATATCGGCGCCACCAACGGGTACCTAATCGAGGACACCGACGTTACAGGAGGTGCCAGCGCAACCGGCGCCCAAAGCGCAGCACAGATCTTCGCAGGCTGCTCAAACGGCACTATCCGCAATCTCTACAGCCGCGACAACGGAAACGCCAACGCGCCTAATGTTGGGGTCAACATCACGTCAGGGTCCAACCACAAGTTGCTGGACATTGACTTGTTCTGCACTGGGGAGATGGTTGTGAATGGCGGTACAGGGGACTCATATGAGGTCCGAAGAATCACTTGGGGTACAGCGCCGCCAGCCTCGGGCGCTTACCGTCAAGGTGACGTCCGCTATAACTCAGCTGTAGGTACAGGAAAGCCCAAGGGCTGGTACTGCACCGCTGGTAGCAAAACCAGCGGTGGTACGTGGGTATCTATGGGTAATGCTTGACGCGAGCGGCGCAGGGATGCGCTGCCTCAAGCCTTAATTGAAAACCCCATGAGGTAGGTGAAGAAATCTCTGACCTTCTGGTTGTCGGCATATTCCTTGGCTTCCGCCTGCAGATCTGCAAGGAGAGCTGCGGAGAAGTTTGGAGGGGTAGCCTGACTATTCACCAGATTCATGTTGCGCCGGATAGGTGTCGGAGTCGGCTCGAGCATACATTCTGTCATCCACCCCAGTACCAGGTTATGCGCTCTCATCTGTGGGACTTGAGGAAAAGGAGACAGGGACTTGCTCTCTACGGATGCGGTCCATAGTGACGCCATTTTCAGTGCTGGCTCACGTTGCCCGTACCAAAACTGATCCTGCGGTCCCCACTCCTTGGTGAATTCCATTGCAATTTGCTCGGACTTTAATGAGTTGAGATCGGCCATACTGAGCTTGTTCACCAAGGCGACATCAGGCCTGCAGCGGATTACATAGTCGTATCTAAATCCGTGTTTCTTCTCATGAATAACCGCTAGCTCATGCGCCTTGTAGATTCCATAAATCATCTTGGCCTGGTTAGGTAGGCCAAGCGAAAGGAAATCATTTATATCGAGCCCATTTTTCTGGAAAACATCCTTGTCGTCTTCAAGCAAAGATCCTGTGAATCTGATTCCCTCTGGAAGGCCAGAAGTTTCAAAGCCTGAGTAAGATGGGGTATCTAGAGCTTTATAAGTTCGCGGAAATTTTTCTTTGAAATGGCGCTTAGACTTCAGGGGTTCTGGGCATTTGGCCAAAGCTTCTTTATTGAAAGCTCTGATAACCCATTCATCACCAGCACCGCCAAGCCCTGGCCAGTTTTGCATTTCCGACCATGAATGAAGGAAGATGTCAGCTTGAAGAGGCTTAACTAAATTCTCAAATATGCTTTCCAGTGCTAAGCTGCCACACCGATACACGCCTGATATGCATACAGCAACTCTTGGTCTCACGTCTGAACCAAGTATTTTGGTTGACCTGTCGCTTTGTAGCTGTGGAAGAACAGCTTGTGACACTGTTCGATAAACTTTGGATGCTCCCTCATACCTAGCTTTCTGTGGCGCTATCGCTCCAAGTAATTTCTGAAGCTCATTGTAGCCAAGCTGCGGGAAAGATATATTTTCCTCGAATGCTATAGAATTCACGGATATCTTCTTGGTCAGATATGCGCGCCTGATAGCTGAAAGGTTCTTGAATGACGCATAGTTGTTCAGGGCAACCATGGTTGCTCTAGGCCTGCTGCATTGCTTCCATACCTGATTTAGCGCGAAGGTCAGATACATGAGCGTCTTGGGGTTCTGCTCTACCTCGAACAACGATTCGCTGTTCTGAGAAATGTAATTATCCACAACAGAGATGTCATCAAATAACGACATTCTCAGAAGGTTCGCGTCATGGCCTGTAGCTTTGGTGGGGAGCCTCTCAAAACATGGAAGCATATCTGACTCGTAAATATCCAGAAGCAATCTTGCATTTTTGCTTTTGGAGTACGTGTTATCCGGGTCTTCAGCAATGTCTTTGAGATTGAATAGTTTTTGCGATTTTATATACGCGTGAAGTCTGTCGAGCATGCCAAGATCAGCTAGAAGCACACAGAACTCTAGCTGCTTGTTGCACTCCGTTGCATGCTTTTGATAAAACTCAACGAGCAGTTCAAATTCCCAGTTGTCAGTTAGGCTTTTTACTGTTGAATCAAATCTTGTCACGCTCATCGAGTATTCCATTCACTTAACTTAAAGTAGATTCGTTATCAGCTGAAATTGTAAGGTCAGATTATGATGATTGCCTTACATGAAAATAATTCAGTTTATTACGCCAAATTCATCGAATATAGCATGTCAAGCTGAGATTCCACCAGCCTAGAGGCATCAGCAGTGGATTGCGGCCTGGACGAGCGACATGGTAGCCTCCGGCATCGAAAAATGCCTTTCGGTGCGCATTCCCGCCGACTGCCACCAGGCGCTCTAGGAGCTATAAATGAACACGCGCTACGCGGAACTCTTGTCCCTTCCTGAGGGTCATGCTCTCGCCCAAACCAGCATTGAAGAGTTTCAGGACGAGAAAGTCATAGGGTCGATCATATGGCTAGACGAGATCGACGAGCATCAAGAGGTCATCACTACTCATCGCGTCTTTGATGGCCGATCGATTCAGGATTCCGAAGAGGTCTTGAACGTAATCGGCTAACCGCTGAGTCATGCCAAAACCCGCTCTTTGCGGGTTTTTTTGAGACCAAAACTCACCTATATCACCACAGCCCGCTCATCGCGGGCTTTTTTTCGCCTGGAGAAAAGCATGGCCAGACTCACCGAATCTCAGGCCGGAGGTGCAAACGTACTCCGGTTCTTGGACCTGATCGCCTTCTCAGAAGGCACATCTCCCATAAAGGCCAGTGACGACGGCTACAACGTTCTGTACGGCGGCGGCCTCTTCCAGGGGTATGCCGACCATCCCCGACGCAAGCTGACGTTTCCCATAAACGGCAAGAATGTCACCAGCACTGCTGCCGGCCGGTATCAGCTGCTCGAGCGCTACTGGGATGCATACCGTGTCAGCCTGCGCCTGTCTGGCGGCTTTACTCCCGAGAACCAAGACCGCATAGCCCTGCAGCAGATCCGTGAGCGGCGCGCGCTGGATGACATAAAAGCTGGACGCATCCAGCAGGCGATCGCCAAGTGCTCGAACATCTGGGCAAGCTTCCCGGGCAACACCTACGGCCAGAACCCGCATCGTCTGGACAAACTCCTTGGCAAATGGGTGGAAATGGGCGGGACGCTGGCATGAACTGGCTGGCCGCTGTGCCCGCCTGGTGCTGGTGGCTGATAGCTCTGGTGCTGGTAGCCGGCGGCCAGCAATACCGGGTCGTGGTCGCCCAAGGCGAGACGTCTGATGCCCGCACCGAACTTGCCGACTACCGCCTGGAGGTCGCCGAAAACAGCCGACGCGCCGCCGCCCAGGCTCGCGCTGAAGAACAACGCCGCCAGAAAGCGGCAGACGAGGAGGGTGAGCATGCACGCAAGAAACTGGATGAGGTCACTGGCCGCGCCACTGCTGCTGAGTCTGCTGCTGGCGGGCTGCGCGGGGAAATCGCCCGACTGCGCGCCGGCCGATCTGCAACCTGCGGTGCCATTGCTTCCCAGCAGCGCCAGGCAGGAACCTCTGCCGTCGTGGTGCTCGGGGGATTGCTTGAAGAGTCTGACCGAATGGCGGGAAGCCTCGCGACAGCGCTTGAGCGAAGCCGAGTAGCGGGCCTGGCGTGCGAGTCTGTCTATAATGCCCTGACCAAATAAGGGTATCCCCGATGGACAAGGATGAATTTGCCGCTGCCGTTGAGGCAGGCGAACCGCTGATTGAGCAGTCGATGGAAGCTCTCAAACGGTACTGGGAAGCTAGGGACTATGGCGCGCCGGCTGAGGAGGTAGAGCGTCTCCGACTCCATTCCGAGTCCTTGGCCCAGGCGGTTTCTGACTACCAGCTTCGCACCGTCTCCAAGCTGATGGGCAACAAATTACCCCCTACGCACTAGCGCGCCCCGCTTGTCGGCAGTTGCCGGCCTCATTGCAGGTCACTACCATACTGTTCATTCATACAGTATGGAGGCCCCGCCAATGAACACCGCCCTTGACTTCGAAATCGACGACATGCCCCAGCTCAGCCTGGACGACCTGATGCAAATCCGTGCGCCCTGGACTTACCTGGTCAAAATAGAGGGCGAGAGCATGCAGGGTATCGGCATGTACTCCGGCGACCTTCTGGTCGTTGATCGAAGCGTCGAGGCCAAGCACGGCGACATCGTGATCGCGGCGGTGAACGGCGAACCGACCTGCAAGCGCATGTGCCGTGAGCACGGTGTGCTGGTCCTGCGGTCGGAGAACCCAAAGTACCCATCGCGGTACATCATGGAGGGGGATACGTTCGAGGTGTGGGGTGTGGTCCGGTTCAGCGTACGGGATCATTCGCCTAACTGAGGTAGCACCATGTCAGCCCAGGCCTGCATCATTTCCCTACGCTGCTCGAGATAAGTGGCATGGTTGTACACGTCACGGA
>Ga0308171_1001137_pt1 | contig 39920 bp, 48 predicted proteins | sample PhyGR1_FD_202135 | JGI IMG/M metagenome (GOLD analysis project Ga0308171, IMG submission 202135) | Phyllosphere microbial communities from UC Gill Tract Community Farm, Albany, California, United States - DLSLSG.R1 | ecosystem: Host-associated > Plants > Phyllosphere > Unclassified | place: USA... | reverse complement strand
GCGAGGTGATGACGAACCTGCCGGCATACCAGCCGCCGCCCTGCGCCTTCGGTAGATCGATAAGCACGCGGATATTGAAAGGCTCACCAGTGAGAGCCTTTTTGCGCAATACGCCATAGCTGACGACATCAGCCGTGCCAGCGCCGTTGATAGCGGCGGAAAGGGTATCGACCGAGCGCAGCACCCAGCCCGGCGCATCCGGGTCAAGGCAATTCGGGTCCGTGGCGTCGGTTGTCGTCGCCTCGATAGTGAAATCCTGCGACGTGTTGATGGTGCAGGAATGCGCAAATTCTTCCGGCTGTTCGCCATCGCCGAATTGAATCAAAAGTTTCTTAGTCGTCGCCATGACGAGCCTCCAAGGTTTGAAATGTTTGTTGAGGGTCAGATTGCTGGCTGTGTCTCAACCAGCAATTCGATGCGCGCTCGGCGGGTCACGCCATCAGGATCACGCGAATATGAGATGGTCTCGACGCGCATCCGGTCGAGGACGTGGCCGGCAATCGCCAGCTCCTTTTCGTGCAGGGCGGCGCGGATCGCGCCGGCGATGCGTTTCACTTGCGGAAAACCGATATCCCGCGACCAGACATTGACATCAATGTAGGTGGATGAGCGGTCGAAGCATTCTTCGTCAACCGGCACCATCTGGCCGTTACCGAGGGAGATATAGGGCCAAGCCTCGCCGGTATCGGACGTGCGTTGCTCCTCGGATGGCACATCATCATAGACGCGCGGTCCAGCTTCCGTCGCGAGTGCCACAAGGCGGCCGACAAGCGCCACTTGAATAGCATATGCCGGATCGCTCATTTCTTTGCCGCCGTTCTGAGTGCCTTGCGCACTGCCGCCCTAACGCGGTTACGCGCCTGTTTTCTCTTCACGCGGATGGCAGGCCGGAAAAACGGATTCGCCGGCATATCTTCCGTGCCAAACTCCTGCGCGAGCGCATAATCGTACTCGGGCGAATTACCCTTTTCGGTTTCGCGCACCGGCTTTGTGGTCGCTTCGCCACCCGCCAGAATGACCGCGCCAATTTGTGGATCCGGGAGAGGTTCGGAACGGATCGTTCCGGCAAGCGTCAAATCGTCCTTTGGCACAAGCGAGCGCTGAAGCATGTTGATTTCGCGGGCCTGCAACATAAGCTCCGCTTTCGCGCGTTTACGAACCTCGGCCGGAATGCGATCGAGTCGGCGCATCATCTTTTCAATGCCGATGATTTTCATGGAGCCACCCCACTGACGACAACCAGATAGACGCAAAGCGGGTCCGTCACGGTATCAGCCTCGCGGATCGCGTAGACCGTGCCGCGCCGAACATCGCGCACTCGCCAATCCGAGGTGATTTCACGCGTGCGCAGGTCTTTGCGCAGGCGTATTTTCATAATCGAGCGGCCTTGCAATCGTTCTGCAGTAACCGCCTCGCCACCGCCCGCATAAACGAATTGCGCCCGGCGTTCGAATTGTTTGACGAAATCGGTTCGATGATTGCCCGCGCCGTCATTTTGGGTTTGTCGCTTTTCGAGCGACACCCTTTCGCGCAGATCGCCGGAATTAATCATTCTCGGCCGCCTTTCTCGTAAGGCGAGGCGGCGACTTGATCCGCACGGCCTTTTTCTGCGCAATGGCCTGTTCGGCGCATTCTTGTTTCACAGAGCCAGACCATCCCGCCTTGTAAGCAATGGTGACACCAAAGACAGGCGGCCGATAATCGAAATCGGCCGTAAAACGGACGTGCGCCATAATGCACCTATCGATAAACGCGGTACGGCTGCAAAAGAGCATCGACCGCAAAGGGAAGATTGGCCACGGCCGCGCCGATTACTACGGCCTCGCGGTTCCGATACCAGTGAGCCACCAGCAGCAGCACGGCGAAGCGGATCGGCTCCGGCACGTCGCTGACAAAATCGCCGGCGTCATTTTTGCGGGCGCACCCGACTTTGAAGCGGATAAGGACGTTATCCCCACGACCGGAGACGAACGGCCAAGAGCCTGAAACCGGGTAAACCCCGCCGATATCGGCTTCGTAATCGGAGGCTGGAAGCGTCTGATAGGTGCCATCCGCACCGCGATACTGTATCGAGACCACCTCAAGCACGGGCGGGAACGGCAATGGAATGCCGCCGCATTCGGTTGAATAGAAATCCTGTACGGCCAATTCGAGGGTCTGGACACCCAGCGACTGACCGAGCCAGCCCGTGGGGCCGTCTATCCATGTCGTGGCCGCAAGAATAAGACCTTCGACAAAAGGCTCATCTTCTTCCGGCAATTCAGCCAGATGCCGGCGAGCGTCTTCGAGCGACACAATCGGTTCTGGCTTTTCCACGACACGGATAGAGGGGTTCATTATTTGGCTTCCTTTTTGCCGGCCGATTTCTTGCCGGTTGTGTCATCCGGTTCCGTTGTCGACGCCGACTCGCCCACGGCCATGCGCGCAACGAGTTCATCCATTCGCTTCTGAAAATCTGCGAGGCTTGCGGTTTTTTCCGAGATCTGGACTTCGAGGCCGGGAATGATTGCCAGCCTTGCGTTCTGTTCTTCGAGCTGCTTGCGCAGGCCGAGGATTTCCGTTTCACGCTCCGCAACGGTTGATTTCAGGCCAGTGATTTCCGTGTCGCGTTCTGCGACCGTCAGCACGAGCGTTGCGTTGCCCGCCTTCAGGACATCCAGTTGAACGGCCAACGCGCGGCCGGCTTCCTCGTCTGCGGCCTCGGCGGTCTTGGCCGCTTCGGCGTCCGCAAGCGCCTGCGCCTCGCGCTTTTCCTTGGCCTGTTTTTCGGCTTTTTCGTCGAATTCAACGAAAAGGCCAGCTTCGATAAGGGCTTTGGATTTTGCCCTGTCGTCAATCTCGATGACATCGCCACGGCGAATATTGCCATAGTCGCCAAAGTTTCCGCGTAGTGCTTTAAGTTTCATGCTTCTTCTCCATCGGTTCACAGAGCGGGCGGCCGAAGCCGCCCGCCTTAGTGAGCCGATGAAATCAGGCTGCAATTGCGGTCGTGAAATCGCCCGTAACCAGAGCGCCGGGACGCTTGACGGCGAGTGCCAGGCGCTTTTCTGCGCGGACGGTCAGCATGTTCTTGACGAAGTTGTCGCGGTCTTCCGAGGAAATAGCGACTTCCGTATCCATACGGTCCCAAACCTTCGCGGCCATGCCGAACGCGCCGACAAGGAAATCGTCCTGATCCATGGCAGCGGTCGAAACGACCGGACGGCCCCAGAGCTGCGGTCCCATCATCTGGATGATGGAAGCGAAGAGGTAACGCTTTTCGCCGTCCTTCATCAGCTCGATGGCGGCCCAATCAACCGGGTTAAGAACGATGCCATCAGCCGGGTATTCCGCAAGCGATGCCTGAAGGATAGCGAGGCGCAGGACATCAACCCGGTTCTTGCTTTCGATGGTGATACCGGCCGGCGCGAGGAACGCCGTCGCCTGCGGAACCAGACCGTGCAGGTTCTGGCCCGTGCCGTCACCCTTCAGGATTTGCGCTTCCTCGACAAAGTCGAGGCCATAACGAAGCTCGCCGTCGATTTCGCTCTGGAGCTGGGGAATATCGTCCATGGCCTGACGCGACACCGGAATCCAGTGAGCAATGGTGCGAACGTTGGCGTCGGCCGGTTCGTACACCAGATTGGATTCCGGCTTCATCATTCCTTCAGTCACGGCGGCCGCCGCAAGAACGCGCTGCTTCAGGCGAGCATACTCGATGCTGGTTGCCGTGGTGCGGCCCTGCTGCAAGAGCTGACGAATGAAAAGCTGACGGCGCGGCAGGCCGACAATTTCCGTATCGCGCTGCGGCGTGACCAATGCGCCGGCCGATCCGGCCGAAGTGGTGATCGCGTTATTGATGGTGACGGAAACTGCACCCTTGGAGCCGTTCTCGGCAAACTGCTTGATGGCAGTGTGTTCACCGACCATCTGGCCGAGGGATTTCGGCGCATCCTGACCGCCGCCCCGGCGAGTGGCAAGGCTCTGTTCCAGATCGGTATTGCGAGTGGAAAGCTGCTCGACCTTTTCCGTCAGTTTGTCGTGGGCTTCGGAAAGCTTCGACTGCGCCATGAGGAACTTGTCAGCCTGCTGTTTCAGTTCATCCGTCACCGAACCGGACTGCTTCGCCTGCTTCAAGGCTTCCTCGGCGGTCTGCTTCACGCCGTCCGTCACTTCCTTCAGGCTCTGCTTGACTTCAGCCAGAAGCTTTTCGACGTTCTGCGCCTCGTTACGGACAGAGCCGATGATCGAGCCGGGAACGGACGCCATCAATAGGGCGACCGGGAAAGACGGCATGGACGCCTTGCGCAGCATGGCAGGATGAGCGCCGACAAGCGCAATCATTGCCATGGTGGGCGCGGGTGCGGCACTGGATGCCACCGCATGGAACATGTGGCCGGTCGAAGGAACGGCGAACAGGGCGGCAGCGAAGAAGGCAAGCGCGATCGCTCCGCAAACAATTGCGAATTTTTTCATTGATTTTTCCTCTTAGTCCGAGCCTGTCAGGCGGACGTTTTCAAAGATTGGATTGTTGAAAGGAGGTCTTCGACCCCGGACAGAACAGCAGCGTTTTGCTTGCTGGTTAGGGCAGCGTCCTGCTTGCCCCCTTTCAGCGCCTGAATGAGTTCACGCCGCTCGGATCGCGACATGTTCAGTTGGGCGAGAAGATTATCGACCCGATGCGCGGCCACTACCGATTTGCCATTGGCAGAGTTTTCGGGAGTTTCTGCAACCTCATCGGATGAAAGAAGCGTATCCGCAAAACCCTTTTCGACAGCTTCAGCGCCGCCGATCCACGTTTCACGGTCGAGCATCTTGGCGATCTCGGCGCTATCCATGCCGGACCGCGCCACATAGATATCGACGGCCGCCGAGTCAAAAGGTTCGAGAAATTCCGCAACCTCGCGCAGCTGGTGACGGTCGCCCGAAGCAACTACCCACGCATTGTGGATCATCAGGAAGCCGGCGCGGGCAATCTGGATTTCGTCGCCGGCCATGGCGATGACTGACGCGGCCGAGGCGGCAACGCCGAGGATTTTGACTGTCACCTTGCCCTTGTGTTCGCGCAAGGTGTTGTAGATCGCCAGCCCCTCGAAATAATTGCCGCCCGGCGAGTTGATGTTGACGACAACATCCTTGTTTCCGATGGCGCGAAGTGCGGCGGCAATTCGCTTTGCCGTGACGCCTTCGCCCCAATAGTCCGCACCGATGACATCGAGAATGGAAATCGTGTTGTCTTCGGAGTCGGAAGCCTGCCGGATATCCGGGTTCCACGTGTCCAGCGCCCGCGCCGAGACACTGGATTGCAGCCCCGGACGAACGCCCATAGCCGCGCTGGGAAGTGCACGAAGTGTCATGCCGCCGCCTTCTCTGTTTCAGTTTGGAGCCATGCGCGCAATGCGGCGCGGGCTGCGTTTCCGTCGCTTGCTGCCCCCAGCGCCTTCAACGGCGCCAGATTGGTTTGTGCCGTCAGCTCGTCGCCACCATCCACACGCGGAAGATTGAGCTTGGCGCGGCCCTCGTTGCGGGTCATCAGGCCGTTTTGCGTCATGGTCGAGAGGAAGGCGGCCTTTGCCGCGCTATCCATCTGCAAGAGCGCTTCCCGATTGAACTCCGCATAGCGGCGGCGATTGCCGGTAGGCCGGATAAGCTGTTTTTTGATGCGCGCCTCGATCCGGTCGCAGAGCGGATCAATGCCGAGCGTCAGCCATGCCAGGAGGATTTGTTCAACGCCGCTGCCCCACATGGTCTGGCCTTGCGCAGCATGGCCGATAATGATCGGCGGCACCCCAAACCAGCGGCAAATTTCCTCGACGGAAAAGCGCTTGTTTTCGAGCATCTGCGCATCGACAGGCGAGAGTGAAAGCCGGTCATACTTCAGCCCAGCCTCAAGGATCATCAGTTTGCCGGCATTAGATGAGCCGATAAACTTTTCCATGATCTTTGCCAGATCTTCTCGCTGTTCCTTTTGCAACGTGGTGTTTGCCGAAAGAACGCCGCTTGCCTGCAAGCCTTTGCCAAATAGCTTGCCGGCCGCCTCATCAATGGCGATGGCAGAACCGAAGGCTTGAGACCCGAACCGGATTGGCGACAAACCAACGTCGCCGCCGAACCCGAAGCCTTTCAGGTGAAACACCTTGTCGCGGGGTAGAACCTCCGTTTTACCGCGATCATTGAAGGTGTATTTCAGCACATTTTCCGCGTCGCGGATCGGCGTGCAATGGGTGCTCGGCAGAGGTTGCAAGGCGCTCAATCTGGTGCCGATTTCGACCTTTTCCGCGTACCCGTTTCCGGTTGTCACCATCCACGCGACCATGGTTTCCCAAAATTCGAGCGGTGTTTGATCTTCGTTCGGGCTGTCACAAAGAACATCGACAAGATAATCGTCGGCATCGACTTTTACCCGGTCATCGTTGCCGCGCTTCTCGTAGATCGAGAGCGGGAGACAGGAAACGGCCTGCGCTGTCAGGCGAACACACGACCAAACCGTGGCGAGCTGCATCGCCGTATTGAGCGTCACCGTCTTGCCGGCGTGATTGTTCATGCCGTAGGCGGCTGCCCAGCCCGCGCCATCCTTCAGGTTCAAACGCTGTTGTTTTTCGGCTATCTGTTCGCGCGTCATGTTTGCTGGCGCGACGGAAGTGCCTCTTTTCTTTCGAGCCATCAAATACCTACCATGACAGGGTTGCGGATGAAGTCATCCAGATTGACCTTTGGGCGCTCGCGAGCGAGGGCAACACCTACCGCCATCGCCAAGGAAACCATGCCGTCAATGCGGTTGGATGCCTTCTCTTTGTCGAACATGCGCGCCTTGATCCGGTTATGCGCGTAAACGACCGAAGCAGCGCAGGAATTGAGCATCGGGTTAGGATCGACCTCAATGCGCTGGTCGTAGATCGCGTTTTCGAGCATGTTGATGCTGTGGTTCATCCAGAGATAAACCTCTTGCTCACCTTCCGGCGCATCCTTGTCGGTATGCAGAACATGTTTCTGAAAACCCTGCGGGTGCACCGTGAACGGCAAATGAACCCCATCATTTCGAAGGTTTTCCCTGAGCCGCTCAAGCCCGTACTTGTCAGCGCCGATTTCCTTCGGGCCATGCTTTGTGCAAATTTCAGCCACAGCATCAGCCAGCCAGGAATACTGCAAACGCTCACCCGGAACCGCCTCGATATGCCCTTCATCCCGCCAGAGCTGATAAGGCGATTGGTCCGTCTGTTCACGCGCTCTCAACGTATCTTCCGGCGTCCAGAACCACGTCTTGGCAGCAAGCTTCTGCGCGTCTTTGGTGGCATCAAGCACCCAAACCAGCGTCAACGCCGTGAAATCGTGGACCTGCGAAAGGTCGAGGCCGCCATAGCACGGCAGACCCGACCTAAAGAGATACTCAAGATCGAGCGGCTTCTGACACTTCATCCAAGCTTCGCGCCGGATCGCGGCCTTGTCCGATTGCGTCCACTCGCAAAAATGCAGACGGGCGATCTCGTTACGCTTTGAAGGCTGCAAGCGCGCTTGATCGACGTTAATCTTCATATCCTCCTTGGATATGATCACGTCCAAAAGCGGGTTCGCCTTCACCCAGCAGGAATCATCATTCTGCCAGTCATCGCCTTCATCAAGAGAACAAACGAACGCAAAAGTGCGGTCATCCTCCTTGATGCCGGCTGCGACCTTAACCGCGTGGTCATGCTCATCCCAACAAATCGAATTTCGATCATGCCCGGAATTGGTCGCCATGACTAAAAGAGGTTGCTTGCGGAACTTGAAGCCACGCTCAAGCATGTCGATCACTTCGCGGTTGGGATGCTCATGCACCTCATCGCAGAGTGCGCAGGAAGGACGTGGGCCGGACTGCCCGCCTTCTGCGGCGATTGGCTTAAAAAACCGCTTATCACCGGACTTGCTCATGTAAGTGAGCTGCCAGACCGGATTCTTGCCAGATGGTTTCAGCCTTTTAGACAGTTCGCGCGACTGGTCGCGCATAGCAACAGCGTCACGGAAAAGAACCTGCGCCTGCTCTTTTTTGGAGGCGGCGGCGTAAATCTCCGCTCGTTTCTCACCATCTGCAACGAGCATGTAAATTCCGATACCGGCAAGCAAGGGAGATTTGCCGTTCCCCTTGCCTTCTTCGTCGTAAAAACGCCTGAAACGACGAAGGCCGGTATCGGACCACTTCCAGCCGAACAGCGATCCGACGCGGAAAGCTTGGCTGGGGTGAAGTTGAAACGGTATGCCCTCAAATTGCCCGCCATTGAGGAAGAGCTTTTCCTCAAACCATCGGATGACTTTCTTTGCGGCATCAACATCCCACATTATGCCGCGCTCACCGCCGTCTCGCATATCGAGAAGATGGCGGCGGCAAGCATTGCGGATATGCGGCCCGGCGATAACTACGCCTTTAAGGACATCGGCGGCCCATGCCGTTACCGGGTCATCCTCATAAGAAATCTCCGGAATCTCGACATCAATCGAAACCGTCATCTCCGTCATCGAAATCAAATCCCATCTGCCCGGAGCTTTGCAGACCGCGCTCGGCTGCGGGAGTCATACCGAAGTCACTCGCAAGCGCTCGGATTTGCCGCCATGTCTCGTTGTACTGGCTGACTTCGGGCAAGCTTTTCTGTTGCTTACCGTTCCGCGTTTCCGTTGTGTATGTCTCGCCGTTCTCAAGCTTGACGCGCAACCGTTCGTGCCGATCAATCGTCCAGCAGAGCTGCCCGAACATGTACACGTTCGACTCATTCAGGCGGTTCTTGCGCGGGTCGCAAAGCGGCGGCGCAACCCTGTCCCAAATGACGGAAACCGACCACGGCAAGCCTTCAGGTTTCAATTCCGCAGCCCGCTGCAATGCTCTGGCCTCGAAATTCGCGCCTTTTTCCTCCGGATTATCCGTCAAAGGCACAACGTTTTCGCTTGAAGGCTTACGGCCTTTCATCTGCTAAACCCCTGATAAGAGTGGCTTTTTGTCTCCAATTTCCAGCTTTCTGCACAGAAAGGGATGACGCCGGTGTGCGGTCGAGGTGCCTTTTGACTTTTGACCCACCCCCCCTACCGTGACATTTTTGCCACGTTTCGACCATCGGCCGCGTTGGGCCGGTCGATCAGCGGTTCGCTGGGTGCTTCGGGTCTATCGGCCAGCCGTCCACGCCGGTAGCGGTTGAGAAGCCGCGATGTTCTTCGGCCTGCTTCGTTGCATCGTGATGAGGCTCACAAAGCGACTGCAATTCGCCGTACCAGAATTTGTTATAGTCGCCGTTATGCTTGTCCACGTGGTCAGCGACCTTGGCGACAGTCAGGCGGCCTTGAAGGCGACACATCCGGCAGAGAGGCTCCGTCTTGAGCTGGAGTGTGCGACGGCCGTTCTTGCCGCGCCATCTTGCCAGCCCATACCAGCCGCGCCACTCACGCGCTTCATCCGACCGTTGATCTTTGCCCATAACCTAGAACGCAAAAAGGCGACCGGGTTAGGGTCGCCTTTTGAACATAGCTATCGCACTGGCCTTGACGCGCTTCCTCAAAGACGAGGATGGCAAGGCTGGGTTCCGGATCGCTTCGCCCTGTAACCTGCTGGTTAGCTCTGGCAACGTCTAGCGTTGGCATCGGAGGGTTTACGGTTTCCGCAGTGGCCGTTGAGCGAATGACTCTCACAACTTTCTCAAAAGCGCAAGGTCCAATGTTACGTCGCGGGAGTACTCACCGAACCCCAGCACGCACACCCTCACACGCGGATTGCGTCCTCCCGACACCTGCAACACAAGGCAGTCATGGCCAGCGAATAGGCCATCAATGATGCGCGCTTGCTGTCCCTGCCCAATGGTCCTGTCAACCGGCATACGGGCCACGTCAGGTTCATCAAAAACCCTTGTGAAAACAGCCATATGGTTGACAGGGATTTCCGTGTAACGCTTGCCGTCACCAAGGATATCCAGAACATCTTTCACTTGTTTGACGGCATGGAACGCCTCTGCAACGGGCAACATCCGGACGAAAATATACCCGCCAAAAACCGGCTTCTCTGCCTCGATTTTCTTTCCAGCTTTGACGAAAACATGCTTCTCGCGAAGCGCAAAAACTTCAACGCCCGCTGTGGAAAGTTTCCCCTCAACCGTGAAATCAGCACCGCCCGCCACAGAAACGCAGAACCACCGCGCGTTATCTGGCTGCGATTCGAAGCGCACCGCCTTGGCAGGCTCAAGCATCATGGCATACAGGCGCTCCTCCCTTGTCATCCTCTTTTTCGACCATTGCGACGGCTCGACACCATCACCGGCACAAGCCCCCGCCTGCGCCCCTGAAACCTTGTTTGGCATACAATCAAACCTTGCTGATAAGCGTTGTGAAGCTATCCATCGCAGCGTCTACGGCTGCGTTGAGATCGGTAATGCCGAGGTCAACCGCTGGAAGCGGAACGTAATTCGGCGTGAAGGTGAAGAAGGGCCAGCCGCGACGGCTGTGAAGCAGCGCCCATGCCGCGAACAGATCGCTATCGCGCTTTACGGATTTTAGCTCTGACGAGAACTCCTCGAGGACGGCCGGGCAAAGGTACGGTTTGCCAGCCCGCATATCTGCCATCATCTCGTTGACGGCGGGCCAGCCGTGGGCCGCAAGCTTTTCCCGGCGCGTCTCGTCTTCGGTTTTCGTACCGTTTGCGATCCGCCCGCGATCAAACGTCGTGAAGACAATCGAGCCTGTCGGCGGCTGGAGCAGCATGGAAAACCGCGTCGTCATCCATAGCGGACTGAAAGACTTCGCCTCAATCATCTCCGGCTTTGCGGCCGTGACCGTCGAAGGCAATCGTTCCCAAGCCTTGTCGCGCAGGTAGTTCGCCGGGCTGGGCATCGCAGATTTGCCCACCCACTGGATGTAAGACGGCGTTAACCGGATGCATTCACGCCGCTCATTGTCGGAGAGCTTCCACCACTCGACACGTGCTTTCGTGTCGCTCTGGTTCTCATAGCCCGGCATAGTGGGGAGCCAACGGAGAAACTGGCGACGGATTTTCACCCGGTCCAACACGCTCCGCGCCCCCGCGCCTGCGTTCTTTTCTGGAGAGTTATTTGGAGAGGTTTGTGGAGAGGTATTATACGTGGGGAAATCCACGCCATCTAGGGGGGGAACTTCGCCCCCACTGCCGGGTAAATACTCCCCATCTGTCACCGGCGCGGAACCATCAAATTCCGGACTTGGAATCCCGGTTTCGCTATGGCCGTCAGGCCAGCGCGCGACATACGCCTTACGAGCATGTTGCGGGCCGCTAAACCCGGCCGATTCAACGACCAGCCAGCCCCGGCTTTCAGCTAGTGACAGGTGTTCCCGCACGGTTTTCCGGTCGCGGCCGCTCTTTTGGGACACGTCCGAGACGGATGGAAAGCAGCTATCGCCGTTTTCACCCATGAACTCGGATAGAACGCGGAGAATGTCGCGTGTCGTCGCTGGCAGATCGGATTCCCCGATTGCCCTCCGCCAGCGCCACACTCTGGATGATTGTTTTTGTGGCCTACTCATCGCGGCGCACCCCTTTTCCATTCGCGAAAATCTTTGTCGAACCGCCGCCACGCATCGCGCGCACGGCCGGGCTTGTTGAGGTCTTTCTTGGATTCGAAATTCAGGATCGATTTCAAACGGGCGTCAGCGGCCGTCTTGTCGAGCACGGGACCACCCGCCCCGCGCATTTCCAGAAAGCGCCAGAATGTCGGGTTCGAGATCGCGATAGAGGCGGCCGTGGTATAGTCAGGGCCAGAGGCCGCAGCCTTTAGTTTCGCTATCGTTCTCGCCGCCCGCTCCCCGACACTTAGGAACAGCATCAGCAGCTCGACCGCGCGGCCGACGAGGTCAATCTCACTCTTGATCGCGGCCGGATGGAACGTAGCAATTACGATCATTTCGCCGTCCGAGGACCGCGCGCTAATCAGGTGCACGCCGGTTTCGTCGGTTTCCAAAAACCAACGGTCGCCCCGCAGCCGTTCCGCGATGTATCGAAGGTGGTCGATAAACTCTTTTTCGTCGCGTTGCGCCATCATCAAGCCGCCCCTCCGGAGGGTTGAGCCAAATCCAGCGGCAATTCGATTTCGTCCGCACATTTTGCGGCGGCCTCCCGTCGCGACATTCCTTCTTCGGTTACGCTCAGCCAACTGCCGACATACGTCAGCCACTTGTCTTCAAGTCCGTGGATTGCCAGCCACGCACCCACCTCACCTTGCGGCCTGATGTTCGGTGAAATAGATTTCTTCTTCCCGTCGCGATACGGGGACAGCTCGTCTCCAGACAAAGCCCCAGCGCTTCTATCGGCCGGTTCGATGCTTCCAAGCTCAGCCATCACAGCCCGGGCATTTCGAACGGAAAGTGTGCCTTTGCCATTGAGCGCAAGGCCCACCGCGTTGAATATGCAATCCGCGTCAGTAAACCTGCGGGTCAGCAGCAAATCCCGCCAGTGCTTGTCCGAGCAAAGGTCTACGGCGTGATACCATCTCCACCCAGCTCCAAGGTCGCGGCCAAACTCATCATGCGGCTCCCATTCAATTCTGCACTCTGCTCTGTTTTCAACATCAGCAATAAACGCTGCGACTTGCGGCACTTCCCGCAACAACGGGTGGCGAAGCAGCAACTTGCTTTCCCCGCCCTTACGTCGCTTGCTTGACATGAACTCGATGGGAAAACGGAAAAGCCGGGAAGGCAAATCAAGGGTGCCAGGAGTTGTCAGGCCACGGTTTAATTCCAAAAGGAATTTCGCCTCCAAACCGGCCGCAATTATCTTTTCCTGCAACGGATCGTCTTCAACGATAACCGGCGCGGCTTCCATTGGCGCGACATCTTCTTCCACGTCGCCGGACTCGAAGCCCCAAAAATCCCACATACCATTCAGGCGAATATCGCCCCCGGTCAGGCTTTCTTTTCGCTGAAACAGTTCCAGCTTACGAAGCTCCGGCCACAGACCGTCAATTTTCTCCGCAAACCAGACCGGCTTGCGGCTATGTTCGGTTTTCGCCTCGGCGTACAGGCTTTCAGGCTGGGTTCCCATCAATGGCGCCATCGAGATATTGCCGCGCTTGGCGATCAACACCAGCTCGTGGCGGTCACGCACCCAGCGGCCCATGCCGATGTGCTGCTTATCCCAAACCATGCACGTGACGTATTCGAAGCCCCACGCCTGCAAGACAGCAAGACCGTCCGCGAGGCGATTAGCCGTTACCCAAAGAAACAGAACAGCGTCTTTCGTAAAAGGCGACTTATCGCCGGCACAAAGCGCCTTGATTTCCTCCAGCGGCATTGAAGGGTACTTAAGCCCCTTATCTTGCCCGGTTTCATCACTGTAAGCCTCTTGTTCCCATGGCGGGTCTGCATAGCCAACCGCATACGCAGCGCGCGGCATTTCGGCGCTTGCCTTACGACCACGCTCCGCGATGATGTTGACCATCCGAAGCCGGGAGGTGCGGTTGTCTTTCATCTCGGCAGTGCGGATAGCTTTCGCGACTTTCTTCAATTCGCGGACGTTCTGCTTTTCCGGCAGGAACATGGTGCGGATCGGCTTGGCAATCGGTTGTGCAACACCATTCCGCCCAACAACCTTTTCGTGGTGGGGAATTTCCCCACCATCAACGAGCCTTTGCCGAGCTGCGGAAACCGTCTTGTGATCGACACCTAAATCTCTAGCGATGGCGCGGTTTGAGACCTCCGGCGAGTCTTTCAGGTGGGATTCAATCACCGCCTGCTTTTGCGCTCCGGACAAATGCCTCCTCGCAAAATTGAGCGAGCGGGCATGAGAACGTTTGCGCTCCTCGGTCAGGTCATGACGCACGAAACGCGGCCAATCGGTCAGGCCAAGCATCTTGCAGATTGCAACGCGATGATGGCCGTCTAGGATTTCGCCAGCGTCATCATACTCGACCGGCACCTTTACGCCGTTGAGTGCAATGTCATCGTGCAGCGCCTTGAAATCGTCATCCGACAGAGGAGGCAAAAGCTGATACGGGCCGGTAACAACGATCCGGGTGCCTTCGGTTGTCTCGATCAATTCGAACCCCCTGCCCGCGATCTATGCGGATCATTAACGGTTAGATTTTCCGCACACCGTTCGCCGGATACGCCCCGGCCAAGCTGCTTTTCGGCGGCTTGCGGATGAATCTGAAAAGCCGCGCTGGCGAGAGCGCGGCGGACAGGAAACGGAAGATTGTCAAAGCGAGCCATCAGGACGGCCTTGTCCGCGAGTGGCGGCGGATTAAAGCGGGAACGCTTGCCCATCAGTGCACCCCCATCAGCTTGTGCAAATAGGCTTCGCCGCGACCCGTAAGGAGAACGACCTTGCAGCGCGGTTTGTCACGAAGTTGGACATAGCCCGCCTGCTGGCATGCCTCGGCGCTTTGCCGATCAAACAAACGCACGAGCTGGATGCGCCCGCCCGCGTTTTTCAGCATGCGAAGAAACGCCCGGTCGCGGTCGGAAATCGGTTTCTCTATGATTGGCTGGACGAGATGGGGAGACGGTGGACGGACATTCATAGTCAGCCCTCCCCGAGATTTGCAGCCAACTCGTGCAATTCACGCTGCAAGTCGGCAATCTCGATTTTGATTTTCTTCCGGTCAGCCTCGCATATGCGATCATCGGCGCGCGCCGACTGGATAGCACGGACGAGGTCCATGGCTTCGCTCATGATATCGACGGCATCACCATCGGTAATGCGCCGCGTCCCCGGCAGGCCGCTCTTTGGGACAAGATGAAAGCCGAGAATTTCAGCCATCTTGCCGGTAATAACCGGGTGTTTTGCGGCCGTGTCGAGGTCGATGGCGACATCAACAGGCATGAATAGCTCATGATGTTCGGCACTGGACGAGCCGTAGCGGGTTAGCATCGAGCCATTAACGCGCGTCGTGAAAGCGACTAGTTTAGTGCCGCCAGCGAGTTTAAGGCCGACTTCAACGGCGCGTTTCAGTCCCGCATAGGCTTCTTCGGAAAAGGGGCGCATCAGACCTCCAGAGAGATTGCAATGAAAAATTTCAGGCAAAAGATTCAGTGAACGGCAGACGCCCGCGCGATAACTTGCCGGTCAGATTGTCGAAGCTCTCAGGGGAGCCAGTACGCAGATGACACAGAGAACAGCGCGCCGGGTTTCGCTCGATTACCCAAGATGCCAAGCGAACCCGGCGCGGATCGCAGCAGGCCGAGAGGATTGGCCGCGCGAAAACAAAACGAGAGCGATCATTTCGCGCTCTCCCTCGGCCCATAAACATCAGGCCGTATTTCGTGCCGGGAAATCCCGGTGATTCGCTCGAAATCCAAGACGCGCTCCGCAGGGACGCGTGGCCAGCGATACAAAGACGTGTGCTTGATCCCCAGCCCGCGAGCTAGAGCGACAATTCCACCGGCTTTTGCAGCCCCATTTCGAACCAGATCGATCATGCGGGCGAAGGTAGGTTGTGCCTACATATTTTGTCAAGCGATTTGGTAGGTGCAAAATGGTAGGCAATGACTACAAGTATGCTATGGACACGCTAGGCTCACGCATCCGTTATGCGCGCAGAATGAAAGGCCTCACGCAGCAATACGTTGCGGATGAGTTGGAGATTGCACGCGTCAACGTGACCACATGGGAAAGCGACCAGACAAAGCCAGATACCGCCCGAATTCCGAAGCTCGCCCAAGTGCTTGGCGTCTCCGAGGGCTGGCTATTGAGCCGCACCGGCGACGATCCGCAGCCGAGCAAAGAAAGCTCGAAATTCAAAACCGAACGGGTGAAGATAGTTCCCGGCAGTCAGCTGGTCGGCTTTGAAAAAATGCCTGTCTATGCTGCCGCGCAAGGCGGCGACGGTCATGTGATTGTGTCGTTCGATGCTGTGGATTATGTGAAGCGGCCGGCCGAACTTGAGAGTGTCAGGGGTGGCTACGGCCTTTTGATCGCGGGGGAATCAATGATTCCTGCATTTCGCGGAGGCGATATGGCGCTTGTAAATCCGCACCTGCCCCCAGCACGCGAGAAGAACGTTATTCTCTACCACACACCACCGCACGGCGGCGATGTGGAGGCTATCGTCAAGCAGCTAAATAGCTGGAATGATAGAGAGTGGTTCTTGCAACAATGGAACCCCGTGCGGGAATTTACCGAGTTTCGCCAAGAATGGCCCATATGCCATCGTGTTGTTGGTCGGTACGACGCGCGCTAGCTGGTCAGCTCCAGCAATTCGCTCGGCATATCTCCGAACTGGCTAATTACTTTCGCATCCTCCCAATCGTCCGTTTCTGGATCGCCGGTACGTGAAAAAGCGACCACGCTGGCGCTTGTTTCCGCAAGCTTTTCCGCCACTCGTTCGCAATGCAAACGGTCTCGCGCTGGGCGCGGCAGGTCAGCAATCAGCATGCCCTTTTTCCCGCGCTGAAACGTCTGGACGACGAAATACGTAATCATCACGATTTCCTTTGTTCTCTATACGTTCTTATATACGACTCAACTCGTAGGCTGAGTCCAGCGGAAAATTCACGTAGTCACAACCTACCTTTTTCGATTGACAATGTAGGTAGGTTAAAACTACCTTCGCGCCATCCCACCCCGTTGAACCCCTCGGCGGATCGGGAACCAATGGCCGGGCGCATTCCCCTCGAAATGAAATGCTGCCCGGCCACATCAAACAGGATGGAGAACCCGGCATGAAATCCAGCAGAACAAACAAGGGCGAAAACGAGCGCCTCATCACTGAAATGGCAGACTATATCGAAGAGAACGGCGACAACTGCACCGAAGCGACCATGCTGTGCCGGTACACGCAGAACGAGGTTGCCACCTGCTTTCCTGCGGCGCGTGACGAAGCGCACCGCCGGCGCTTGCAGCGCGCGGCCTGACGCGTCCGTTTTGATTTCCGCACCTTCGCCTGCGCAGGCAGGTGCGGCTTTCCGAACGGACGGAGAGGCAGAATGCCAGCAAAACCCAGCATAAGCATGCGTCAGGTGAAGCCCACGCGGGATCGGCCCGACTGGCAACCCCGCAAGATCATCACCCACACAATCGGCGGGACGGTCAGCCTTCCGGCCGTTTCCATGCATCTTGCTGCGATCAACGAGCGCCGAGGCAAGCCACGGAAAGGGAATGCCGCGTGACGAACCCCGCAACCCAGCTCCGGCCGAAGTCCCTCTTTCGCGTCGTCTATCGCGACGGTGCGGCCGTCATCACATCCGCCACCAGTTCGTTGCAGGCCGAGCGCAACGCCGTCAGCAAACGCCCAGGTGTCGTTAAGGAAATCATCTTCCTGAAAAGGAATGGCCAATGACCGGAAGTAGCAAGCGCCGGCGAGATGCAGCTTATCGGCTGGGGTTTGAGGCTGGACGCATGGAGATGCAAGACCCGGCTCTTTCAGACGTGGCGCGCGTAATCAAAGAAAGCGGTGGTTGGTGGCACTCGTGTTCCGGTTGCTACGACACGGAAGACGGCCACCCCACAGCACCCTATCCGCATAGCCCGGCGCTGGGATGCGACGTGGGCAGCGGTTGCCACGAATGCGGCGGCCTTGGAGCCGTATGGGAATACTACAGCCCCGAGCAATTGGCAGAAATGCAAAAAGATGGAGCCGCCGCATGAAACATCAGGCAACCTTGTTCGGCGGATCGGCGCGGCTTGTCTACGATGAAGCCGTAGAGATGACGCTGCAATCAATGCAGGCTTATGGCCCCGGCCATGATCATTGGGTTTTCGCCTTTTCGGGTGGAAAGGACAGCACCGCCACATTGACGGTCATCCTTCATCTGATCGAGGCCGGCCGCCTGCCCCGGCCCAAGTCGATTTCTGTTCTGTATGCAGACACGCGCATGGAGTTGCCGCCGCTTGCCATTGCAGCGCACCACCTGCTTAAACGACTTAGCGCGGCCGGCATACATTGCGAAGTCGTGACAGCGCCAATGGACAAGCGCTTTTATGTCTACATGCTGGGCCGTGGCGTGCCGCCGCCCAACAATAACACCCTTCGTTGGTGCACCCGCCAAATCAAGGTTGATCCTATGACCGCCGCCCTAGAGCGCCGGATTGGCGAACTCGACGGCACCATCCTCATGATTACCGGCGTTCGCCAAGGCGAAAGCGCCATCCGCGATGGTCGCATTGCTATGTCTTGCGGCAAGGATGGCGCGGAGTGCGGACAAGGCTGGTATCAGCAGGTTATGCCGCAAGCTAAAGGCGTTCGCGGGAAGATCGCAACACTTGCACCCCTCCTGCACTGGCGCGTTTGCAACGTCTTTGACTGGCTGAAAATATATGCCCCCATGGCTGAATATGGATCATGGGAAACCTCCATGGTTGCAGATGCCTATGGTGGCGAAGAGGCCGAGGAAATCAACGCACGGACGGGCTGCGTGGGCTGCGCCCTTGCGGCCGAGGACCTTGGCCTAAAGACCACTATCCGAAATCCCTACTGGACATACATTGCCCCGCTGCTTGGACTGAAGCCGCTGTACCGCGAGCTGAGACTGCCGCAACACAGATTGCGTAAGGCCGGTATCGAGCGCCTTCAGGACGGCTCTATTGCCGCCAATCCGCAACGCATGGGACCGCTGACATTCGAAACCCGGTTGATGGCGCTGGACCGCATTCTTTCCATTCAGTCAGAAATCAACGTAGCGGCGGTCCAGCTCGGCAGGCCGACCATCGATATCTTGAACAGCGAGGAAGAGGCGCGGATCCGCGAACTGATCGCGGCCAAGACGTGGCCCAACGGCTGGAGCGGCGACGAGCCGACCGCCGATGTTCCGCTTGATACTGTTTACGCTGACGGCTCTGTACAGCCGCTGTTTCTTTAACGAAAGGAAACGTCATGCACCGCGCACCGATCACGGATAGCGAACTTCAACAATGGGCAAAGGTCCGCGCTGACGATGCCGGGCATTTGGCGCGCGAGCTGGTCGCGCACCGTAAGGTGTCCGGCGCAGCGATATTTGTTGGCATGCGTTGCACTGGCTGCGGCTCATCCATGAGCGACGCGGAGTTGGCGAAAGAAAAAGCGAAGCGACCGACCCTTGTTTCATGCTGCCCAGAAAGAAGCATGGTACCGACTTACGAGGCTACATCCGCTGCTAGGCAAGACCCGGCACTTTCGGACGAAAACCCGATGCGTTTCTTTGCTGAAAACGTGGACAGATGGGGCGCACTGGAGTGGTTCAACCGTTTGGTGGACGCCTGTGAAGATCACGACCGCAAACGCACTCTGGCCTTCCGTTGCACTGATTCCGATGAAAAAGACATGCTTTCACTCTCTGCCGATACGAGCAAGATGATCATGTCTTCGTCGGCGCTCCATTTGGCGAGAGATCATGCGGACGAAATTCGCTCTGCCCTCTCCCCACAGGTGCAGGACGCGGAGGACATCCCGCAATCGCCTTGGCCCGCATCGGATTGGGCTATCGGACGGATAAAGGAGCTTGAAGCGCAGGCGGTACCGATAGGGTGGAAGCTTGTTCCAGAGGAGCCTACGAAAGAAATGTGCGAAGCTGCACCGTCTCTCCCCGCTATCCACGCAATCGATGATCTGCCGTTGAAAAAATCCGGATGGAGCATGAGTGCTATCGTCAACCGTAAGCGTTACCGCGCCATGCTCGCCGCAGCACCCGCGAAGCAGGACATTGCCGCGCTAGAAACCCAGCTGCAACATCTCATAACGACGCGCCCGAAAAAGGCGGCGCTTGCCGCGCTCGATGACGACACGCGGATGTGGTTCGTCGCCCAGCTCACCGGCACGGCCAGCGGCAGCATACCTATCACTGAGATCGAGGCTTTGGTCGCGCGGCACCTTCCACCGGCCGTGGACGACACACTCGTGAACTGAGGGAGGGGCAAGGTTTTTCAGGCGGCGAAACGCCATCACAGAGGAAACTTTGTGACGCCGCTTGCAGAATCACACGGAATCACTGTTACATGTAAATATGAGTACAAATGACATACGCACAGACAGAGTTAAGAAAGCCGTCGCGGCGCTAAGAGCAAAGCGGGCCGCCGCTGGGTTTGTGAATGTCAGCATCGCCATGCCGGGCGATATTGTAGCAGAGATTGACCGTTTAAAGCAGGAGCGTGGGGCATCATCCCGCGCACCCATTTTGGAAGAGGCCGTCAGGTTTTATTTAGAACAAACAAGGGCATAAAATAAAAAAGCCCGCCTTTGGCGAGGCAGGGCTTTTTTGGGATAGCAGTCAAAAACGATCTTGAGAACCGTAGAACAGCCTCAAGATAGTGCAGAATTAACGAACTCGCAAGATGTTAGGGCTTGCGGGAGCGCTGATTTTTTGCCTGCTGTCCATGCCCTCCTTAGAGAGGACACAGGAACATGTCGCAGCTATATGGCGCGACGCAGGCCTTGGCGCGTGCAAGCGCCGGCACGAGCGTTGATCAGATTGCAGACCTGCTTAAGGCAATCGCCGGCTACACCAGCCGCGCCCAGGTCGAGAACTTCATGCGTTTGTTATTTGGCCGCCTGCATCATGCAGCGGGCGGAATGCTGAGCGACGATCAGGCCGAGCTGTTGCAGAAAATGGCGCAACGGCACGTCGAGCAGCTGGACGAGGCGCGCGAAAAGCGCTTGCCGCCTACCAAGAGCTGGTTCCCGATCCGGGCGAAGTCGAACAAGTCTCGCGAAGACGCCGCCACAGGCCAGCGCGATCCGGACCGGTGGGCGCGCAAGCAACGGCTGGGCGGCTTGGCCTCCCTTCCCCCGACCGAAGAGTATCAGGGCATCACCGAGGGCGAACGGGCCGTGCTTTACATCGTCGCCGCAGACGTTCGTGAATTCGGATCCTGCCGATGCACCGTGGCCGAGATCGCCGACCGCGCCGGCGTGGGCAAGACAACGGCAAAGAACGCCATCAGGAAGGCACGGGAGCGCGGCATGCTGAAAGTCACGCACCGGCCACAGTGGCGCAGCAAGTGGCTTTCCAACATCATCACCATTGCCTGCAAGACGTGGCTCAACTGGCTTAAGAAATTCCGGCCAAATCTTGGGTTTAAGTTTAAGGGGGTCAAAAAACCGGCGTCCACAGATACCTACGGTTCTAAAGATATAAAAGGACAGCCTTCAGTTCAGCCAGAAGGTGGCCCTTCGGGCCGCTTTCAGCGGTTTGCTAGTCGCAAACCACCATCTGACTGACGGCTGAGGTGCCAGCCTTCACTAATATCACTTGCGGATAGGTTCTTTGGCTCTTGAGAGGCAGCAAGGGGAAATCTCGAATGGAATATTATTCCATATCGCCCGGAGCGGCATCAGGTGGTGCACCTTTAAGGCGAGCTATCGTCTGCCGGCTGACGCCGTGTTTTCGGGCCAAAGCCGAGACGCTGGCGCCGGCCGCCAACTCCGCTCTTGCTGCCTTTGTCTGCCGGTCCGTCAGAACGGGCGGCCGGCCGAAGCGCTTTCCCTTTTCACGCGCCCGCGCCACGCCGGCTTGCGTTCGCTCAATCAGCAAGTCTCGCTCAAATTGAGCCATGGCGTTCAAAATGTGCATCGTCATCGTGCCGGCCGAGCTGGTCAGATCGAGGCCGCCCAGCTGGAGGCAATGGACCCTCACCCCGTTTTCCGCGAGCATCTTGACCGTGCTGCTGACATCGATGGCGTCACGGCCGAGCCGGTCCAGTTTCGTGACGATCAAAACGTCTTCCGGCTCGAGTCGGTCGAGAAGTTTCAAGAAGCCGGCCCGCTGGGAAACCGGCGTGCTTCCGGAGATTGTTTCCGAGACGATCCGGCGCGGCATGATGTTGAAGCCAGCCCGTTCGATTTCCGCGATTTGGTTTTCGGCCGACTGCCCGGCCGTCGAAACACGCGCGTAAGCAAAAATTCGTGACATTCACCGCCCTGCCCTGTCCAAAAGTAACGGGGCTATTATTGGTCATGTCGCTTTTGCGGGAAAGAGGGTTTTGAACAGGTGCCGGCGACGATGGCTATATGCGGACGGTTTTGAGCATGCGCCGAGGTCAAAGCCCGGAAACGCAAGTCGATGAATGAACATCGATTTTTCACCGATATAGAAATTAATGCGGCTTTAACTTTCATCACTCGACACACGCATTTCCGTCCGCGCGCTTCATTCATAGCGCGTTAGCGTTAACGTGCGTCAATGTTGACGCAGCAACGTTAATCATCGTGCTTGTTAACGCTGCATAAAGTATTATGCTGCATCGTGACGCTACAACGTTAATCAGGAAGGACGCGCAATGCCCGTTATCGCAGTCGCAAATCCAAAAGGTGGCGCGGGAAAATCTACGACGACACTCGTTCTCGCAACAACACTTGCGCGCCAAGGCGCATCGGTCACAGTCCTTGACTGCGACCGGAACCAGCCCATTGCCGGATGGAGGGCAGGGGGGTCAAAAAACCCCGTGATAGTGGACAGCGCCATTGATGAAGAAAGCTTCAAGGAAAAGCTGGACCATCACCGCAGGAAAGCGCAGTTCGTATTTGTGGACCTCGAAGGCACCGCCAACCGTCTTATGTCTCGCGCGCTTTTCAGGGCGCATCTGGCAATCATTCCAATTCAGGCAAGCCCGACCGACGCGGAACTTGCCGCCAAAGCTATCCACCTGATCAAGGATGAAGGTGAGTCTTTCGATAAGGTCATTCCGTACCGGGTGCTATTCACTCGCACATCGCCACAGATCAAAACCAAAATCGAGCGCCAGATTTTCAAGCAACTCAGCGGTGGGGAAATTCCCCAGTTCGTAAACCATCTAAACGAGCGCGCCGCTTACAAGAGCATGTTCTTTCATCAACAGGACCTGGACGAACTCGACCCGGCCGAGGTCAACGGACTCCCACAGGCGCGCGATAACGCCCTGAAACTTACAGCCGAACTAGTTGATATGGTTGCACAGAAGGAAGCCGCAGCATGAAAGACCTTGGATTTGGCAATCGCCTTGCAAGCATCAAACCAGACAACGAGCCGGAAAGCGAAATTTCAGACCGGAAGCTGGACGAGGTGGCAGAGCGCCACGGCTTTACGTCCCGCGAACCCACGCAGAAAATTGTAAGGCGGAAGGAAGCGGAACCGTCAGCGAACCTCAACATCCGGCCGCCGATTTCAACGTACAATCGGTTTGTTCAATGGGCGATAGACAACAAGTTAAGCTATCCCGAAGCCCTTAAAGAACTAATGGACCGTGCCAAAGTAGATTGACGCATCTGCGTTAACGCACGTCAATCAATCGGCCGCCCAACCGTAAAAAGGAGGCGGCTTCACTTTGTCAGCAAAAAACTTACATCACCCCTTGCGCTATGTAAGCAATAAGCTTACATTCGCGTTGTTCTTAATAGTGAGAGAAAGGGTTGGCAATGGTGATGTAAGGAGATGACATGTGATAAAAAGTTTTAAAAACAAGGCGCTATACGAGCTGTTCATCGATAAGACGACAGCCAAAATCGACAAGAAAATGCACAAACGCATTCTCCTTCGACTAGATCGCCTAGAGCAAGTCGCCGCAGTAAATGAAATGAAACTTCCGGGTTTCGACTTCCACTCTCTGAAGGGTTTCGACCCCACGAGATATACGGTTCATATCAATGGCCCGTGGTGCATCACATTCGAGTTTTGGGATGGCGATGCATACAACGTTGATTTTGAACAGTACCACTAATGGAACCCGCACCAGCCGTATAGAGTTTCTACGGCTGGTGCCCACGACTACTACACAACGACCACAAGAGGACACGACGAACACTTTGAAGTGCACGTCCCACAGCTAGGAGACGAGAATGGCTTATGAGGTAGAGAGGCCCCTTAAGAGGTGCCCATCTCATCCGGGCGCATTACTCAATGATATCATCCCGGATACTGGGAGGACTAAGGTAGAGATAGCGAATATGCTGGGAATTTCCCGACAGCAGCTATACGACATCGTAAATGAGAAGAAGCCCATATCGCCCAATGTTGCGGCGAGGTTGGGAAAGCTGTTTGGGGATGGAGCCGCCATCTGGCTCAGGATGCAGGCAGCTCACGACGCTTGGCAGGCAGAACATAATGTGGATCTCAACGACGTACCCACGTTAGAAGTTGCCTGATGCGGAGCATATGACCAAAAAGGAAGCCGCTCGCTATCAAGAGCGGCTTTTTTTGTATCTCGCCATCTACAGCTTTCTGCGCCTACCCCGAACATGACTAGGAACTAGAAATCTAGATGGTCATCATCTGGCGAGACAGACAGGAGCGCTTCGTGGGCGGCATCGACGAAGGCGGCGCGAGCATCTTCCGGCCGATCATCCAAGCCATTTTCAAGAACGGCAGAGCAAACCATAAGGGCAGTTATATAGGACTGTGCATCGGAGGTTCCCGGCCAATTGTCGAGAAGACATCGAGCCAAGTCCGTGACCGTTTCAAGGGTGTCGAAATCACCCCAATTGATCGTAACCGGCTCGATTTTAAATCTATCCATACAATCAGCTCCTGCACCCGAAATCTTTACAATCGTTTTTCAGGCTACCATGTAAGCAGAAATGAAGAAAAACCCCGACGATCCCGGACCGGAACCGCGCTACCGCTGGCGCGAGACGTGGCCCAACGAAGGCCATGAAGATTATCAGGCGTGGGACGGCGACCGGGCATTCGGCCGCATCATGCTTGAAGTCAACGGCGCCATGAGGACAAAGTGGCGCTGGTCTATCAGTCGCATCAAGGGCGTAAAACAGACTATCTTGCCGCATAACGGATGGGTGGATTTTCCACGAGTGGCGGCGGCAAAGGTCGAGGACGCATACGAGCAGATAGCGGCGCTCAATAGCTTGACGATCAATCAGCCACCACGGAAGCGCTAGGAAAAATCATTTCAGCGATTGCCGGCGCTAGATCCTGCAGGATGAAACATTCGTTCGTAACGGCGTAATTATGTTGCGGGATCCGGAGCGCCAGGCCGCGCGATCGGCGCAACAAATTGGAATGTCATTCCCGACACTGGAGGCAACAAACGCAAAAAGCCGCCCGGCGTAAACCGAGCGGCTTTCGTGTTTAAAGCAAAGGCAGGTTCGGAATGGCAGGTTCTTTGCCATCGAGAATGACGACTTCGCCAACCTCTTTTCCCTCGCCGCCTCGAATGGTGTAGGTCAGCGAAACCGGCGTCATGGGATAGCGTGCGAAGATTTCGCGCACCTCCGGCCGGTCATTGAGGGAGATCATGAAGCGGCCCTTGATCGTGCTGAGACGTTCGGCCATTTCCGCAAAGTCATCCCGCTTGAAGACGTTCTTTCCATAGTCGTTCTCGCAGCCGAAATAAGGCGGGTCGAGGTAGAACATCGCGCCCGGCCGGTCGTAACGCTCAATGAGCGTGCGCCAGTCAAGGCACTCAATGACGACGCCGGCGAGGCGTTCGTGCACCTCTTCCATGATCGGCGTCAGCCGCGTGACGTTGAACCGCGCGCCGCCCGTGGTATCGACGCCAAAGGTTCGGCCGGAAATCTTGCCGCCGAACGCCAGCTTTTGCAGATAGAGGAACCGCGACGCCCGTTCCAGATCGGTCAGGGTAGCAGGATCGCACGCGGCCAGCCGCTCGAATTCACGCCGTGATGTAATCTGGAATTTCATCACCTCCATGAGCTGGGGCAGGTGACGTTGCAGGATGCGAAACAGCGTCGTCACGTCGCCGGAAATATCATTGATGACTTCGGCTCGTGGAACAAGGCGACGACGAAAGAATACGCCGCCCATGCCGGTAAACGGCTCCACATAAAGGTCATGCGGGATTTGCTCGAGCAATGCAGCAATCCGGCCGGCGAGCTGCTTTTTACCGCCGAGATAGGCGGCAGGAGGGGAGACCGGCCGCACTTCGGAAAACTGAAAGAGATTTTGCATTTGTCTAAGACCATCTTTTCTGACAAACCGCACCGGCCTGCGCAGGCGAAGGGTGCGGCAATGATCTTTGATGTTGTCGGGCGGGGTATGACGCCAATCTGCACCCGCTGTTGCAGCCGTGAGGCTGCGGCCACCCGAGGGCGGCAAAAGAAACGGGCCGGCGAGGGGATAACCTGCCGGCCCGTTCGTTTTCAGATTTTTCCGAGGATGACGGCCGCAATACGCTTCAGCACGTCCGCGAAGGACACGCCGAGTGAAACGCCGGCAATGCCCATCACAGTCAATCCGCCAACGCCCATGAGCTTCCAGCGTTTCACATCGTCCGTCACGGGCTTCATATCCGCCACGGCCGCTTTCATCTTGGCCGCATCCGCTTCGAGCTGGCGCACGTCTTCCGTGACTGGCTTCATTTCGGAAACGTCCTCTTTGACGACAGCCATGGATTGCTCGACACCCGAGACGCGATTGACCAGCTCATCCATGCGCTTGTGCACCACGGCCCGGCTTGCGTTTGCCATATCTTCGGAGCGCCGCGCTCCGTCCTCGATACGGCGGATAGACTCTTTCAAGCCGTTCATACCTTCGAGAAGTTGCCCCATCTGCTGATGCATAAGCAGATCGTTGTTATCAGGTGGTGCCATAGCCCCGTACCCTTCCACCCGTTATTACGGCTTCACGCCGCACAGCTCGTGAAGCTTTGTGTTTTCAGTGAGGATTTGCCGCTGCGTTTCCGGCGTCATGGCATCGTCCATTGACGGCCTGATAGGGCGGGCCACGTCGCAGTAATTACCGCTTGTCACGCATCCACCCACGAAGACGCCGATTAACGTCAGCATCGTCAGCTTTGCGAAAATCATCTTCAATCCCTCGCGCCTTTGCGGCGGATTTCGCGTTGCGCTTGAGCTGTTCGGCCGAGGCGTCCGCCTTGCCGGCCGAGCGGCCATAAAGAAAAGCGCTCACAACGAATGTGAGCGCCACGCCGGCAACCGCCAGCCATCGTTTCAGAGCGTCCAGCATGTCAGGTTGCCTTTGCCCGGTTGATGGTGATGCGGCCGGAGCTGATCAACCAAACCAGCACGCCGGCCGCTACGGCCGAGAACACCAGACTGCCAAAGGCCCACGGATTGGAGATGGCGCCAAATAGCGTTGCACCGCTATCGGCAAAGTCCTTCGCATCGCGGACAGCGCCAAGGCCGCCAGCGCCAAAGGTGCCGGCAATGATCGCCCAAAGGGACCGGCTCTTTGCGGCCGGCACGTTGTCCGGCTGCGCATCGAGCGCGGCAACATCGGCCGGCTGACCGTTGTAGCGGGCGAGGGTGGCCGCCTCCAATGCATCAAGGAAGGACTTGTAATAGCCGGCGATCAGCTTCGCCTTATCGGTCCCGTTCACAACTGCCCGAGCGCCGATAGGGTTATCGGCTTTGAAATTGAAAAACTCGGTCAGCTTTCGGCCGGAAAACAGGCCTTCCAGCATGCCGACGATAGCAATCTCGGCGCTGATATCGAGATCAAGGGCGAGGGTGGGATTGCCGACAAGATCAACGTTGATCCTCTTGCCAAGTTTCTCGTAGTTCCGCTTGTGTGTAAGCTGGATATCGCCTCGGCCGAACCAGCTCTTACCGTCCTTATCCTTGCGCCAGTACGGCGTTTTAACCTGCGGCAGCCTTCCGGCCTTCCATGCCTTTTCAAGCGCAGCGATTGCGCCGGCGTCGGTTGATGCGAGGGTTTCGCGCACCGGCAGCATACGGCCGCCAGTTTCATGAAACACCGATGCCAGGATGTAGGCGAGGAGGCGGTTATTGTCCGATCCGGTAATCTTGTGAGAAGCCCAGCACCGGAAAAGGGCATTCATGCCGTCAATCTGGCCCTGCGAAAGGCGGCCACCAAAAGGCGCGCGCCTCGCATATGCGAAGAACGTTGTCATATCCATTGAGGATATCTCCTGATTTTTTAGGGGAGGGTGGCGCTAAACCGCGCCGGGTTTACTGCTGGGAGGAGGGCGCAAGGATTTGCGCCGCCCTTTCTTCACCGAAAAGCGATGTGGCGAGCTGTTGCAGAAGCGGCCACAGTTCATGGTCGCTGCGGTAGGAGTTGGCACTTTCGAAGATTTTGCGGGTGCGCATTGGCTGGGTTTCCATGGCGGAAAACACCTGAGCAACTTCCCCGCTGTTTCCATCCTCGCCGCCGTCCAGACGCGTCCAGAAATCGACGGCGTAAACGGTCGTGACCGGAGCCGGGACGACAGGGGCTTGAAACTCGCCGCCCACCAAAAGCCAGCCGAGCTGGGGAATAGCTTCGCCGGCATCAAGCTCGATCAGCTCGAATTGAGGCGGCAGCGAAAGCATGGACACATCAGCACTGATGCAGGATGCAATGCCATTCACGACGGCCACCTTAGTGGCTCCCGACGTGTCAGCACCTAACGCGAACTCGTAAAACAGTCGGCTCCATGCATAGAGATCCGCTCCGTCTGACTGCCGCCGCCAGAACAGGGTGTTAGCAGGCATTCCAAACGGAATTTCGTCGGGAACATAGTTTTCCCATACGCCACGATTTTTCATGAAATCACCTTTAAGCCTGCGCTACTGTTACCCAGTTACCGCTCAAGTCGGTTTGCTGAACCGTTCTATGCCTGATGTTTCGAACGCCCCAGGCCCCATCCAGGAACATTCCCGTCACGAACCCGCCCGCCGCGGCATCGTTCCACACAAATGCCGTAGTGCCAAACTCAGCCAAAGCGCCAAGCCGAACCCTTCTGGCTGTCGTGACAAGGGATTGTATTTCCGCCTGAGTGTAAGTTTCGGACTTGGCGTAAGCCGTTGCGGCTGTGCGTATCTGATTGCCATTATGCGTTAAGGACCCAACGCCGAAATTGATTATTCCCGATGTTGTTGCCCCATCATATAAGTCAATATTCCACTGCGGCGCATTTGGCGTCTGGGTGAAATACAAAGTCGGCTTTCCGTTTCCGGGGTCTGAAGGCTCAATACCGAAAGCCGCCCCTCCATTCGCGTATGTCCCGCCAGTGATTCTAGTGAATGACGTGAAATTCTTACCAGTTTGAGTAAATGGTAGCTGTGAATTTTGTATCGCAACACTCAGCCGGTTGTAACGCGCATCAAGCTCACCAACGCTTGTTATTTGCAAATCCCAAGCAGTCCAAGAGTTCGGCCCCTGTTTAGCCCTTCGCCACGTCACACTTGCAGTCGGGGATATTCCCCACCATCTCACGACCGTTTGCACAACAGCGCCATCGCCGCTTGCTGCGGCCACATACCCAATCAATCCGCCGTCAATGCCGGGAGGACTATTGGCAGCGGACTCACCAAAGTAGAAGCCACTCTGTATTGCGTTGTTCCAGTCCGTTATAACCTGTCCATCTTGTCTAAGTCGCCCCGGAAGCTGAGAGTTAGAAACAGCCTGAGACGGTCGCATGTATCTCGCGTCAAGCTCCGCTTCGGTGTATCTAACCCTGAACCAAGCCGACGGAACGTTATTGACGATTTGCCTTTCGAACGTGACGTTGCTTGCAGGGTCGCTAACGCCAAGAGCCGTCAGTGTCTGGACGCAATAGGAGGACGATTGCGCTTTGACGACACCGATAAATGACCACGGCTGCGCAGGCGTATTGGCGCTTTCCGGGCCACCAAAATAGAACCCGTTCTCACGCACATTATTCCAGTTATTTACGAACGTAGGCAGCGCGCGTAGCCTAGCGGGTAGCTGTTCGCTCGGGATTTCACCGAGCATGCCATAGGCGGCCGAACTATTTAGGACGGCAATCAGTGATTTGCCGAACGGCGAGAGATCAGCAAGGGATGCCTCGGCGCTCTCACCAAACGCGACCACTTTGTTTTCATCAGGCGTCAGCGCTGACAAGTCAGACAGAATACCGACCCCCAACCGCTGGACCAGCTTTGCGAGAGCCTGCGCGTTATCAACCGTCTGCTGACCATACGATGTGTCGCGCATGATCGCATAAGGATAGGTTCCGGTTGCGCCCATCCACTTTGTCGCAGCCGTTATTTTCGTGTCGGTATCGACGATAACAATCGCCATGGCGTTGCCGTTCGCGGCTTCCGGGTAGACAGTGCCGCCACCGACAAGCGCGGTTTTCCAGCCGGTATCGTTACCGACGATGATGTTTGATCCATTGGTAAGCGTGATCGTGCCGCTTGCATAAGGTGCGGTCATAGCTAGTCTTTCCGTGGGATGCCGAGGATGTAATAGCGCAGCCCTTGAAGGCTGTTGTCGTACTCGTAGGAGACGCGGCCGCTATCGTAGTCGGAGGAGCTGTTGTAATAGGACCGCACGGGCAGGCCCCGGTAAGTGTGAAAAATCGCGTAATTGGCGTAGAGATCGGCATAGGTGCAATCGCCAGCCACCTGCGGAGCGGGTGCCGGAATGCGATCAAGACCGATCATCGAGACAAAGGGCGCGCGCACCCGCTTGCTCCACGACGAAAGGCTGTCACCGCCACCGCCGTGCACGGTCATAAACTTGACCATCGGAAACACGCCGTCGCCGTTGAAATTGACCTGATAGGTCTGGTGTCCGTCGCCCGAGACCGGCAGGTATCCTTCAGCAAGGATTTGCAGGCACGGCCAACGGCTATCGAGCGCGATATCCGCAAAGGATGGATTGCCGCTCGCACCCGGTCGAAGGAACTGGACGATGTTCTGCCCGCCCCAATCGAATTGGCGCAACACTTCGTTGTCGCCGGCAGTGGCTGGTGTCTCGTCAAAAGCGATGACGATGAAACGCGCCCGGCAACCCCGATCGGTATTGTTGAAGCGCATCTTGCTGCCTTCGAACCAGTATTCTGCACCGTAGGGACTGGATGATGGCGAGGCTGGAAACGAGATCGTGCCACCATCGTAATAGTGCACGTCCGCAACCGTCCCGTAGGGAATACCAATGCCGATCTCGTAATCGGTCACGCCGACCGGCAAATATATGTCATCGGCCGCGATGATCTTCGCCGGGTTATTGGCAGTGCCAAACGCGATTTGCGTCTGACTGGCAACATTTACATCGTAGCCGGGTTTTGCGACCCTGACGCCATCCTTGCTGATCTGGATGGACTGTTGCCCCGGAACGGGCGCTTTAGGCTGACCATCAATGATGGCCGTGTTATCGCCCGGCAAACGCCAGACGCTTACGGCCTTCATGAAATACTCGGTGCTGCTGACGAGCTGATAGATGCTTTGCGTATAGATGCCCGTCATCGTGCCAGCCGAGGGCAACGTGTCGTTACGGTAATTTTCCAGCCACCCCATTTCCGATCCGGCCGAGGAGGTCCACTTCGTGCCGCGCTGCTGGTATCCGGTCATGGAGCTTTTGCGCACCATTTCCCCGATGAAGCGGCCGTTCGAAATGCGCCGGCTTTTCACGTCAAACAGCGGGAAGGCATAGGGCAGGTTCGGAAAGTGATGCTGCCTGAAAAACTTGTGCTGCACATAGTCCGAGCCTGACAGGCTATGCGTATGAAAACTGTAGTTCGATGATCCAGCGCCGGGCGGATAATAGATCGACCCGGCCTGATAGGGGATAATCCAAGTGTAGGTGACTTTGACATCAGCCGCCCACTTGGAATTGTAAAAAAAGGCCCCGACTTGGCTATCCGGCGTTGTCACCGGATCGAAGTCACCTTTCGTGATTTTCACGCAAGGCACCCCGGCATAGTCGAGGCCGATTAGCGTTCTGGTCATGAGCGTATCACTATGGTTCCGGCGCTGAGATTGATCTGCATTTTCCCGTTCGGGCTTTGCAGCAGACCGGCGTTGACCGTGCCGATATTGGCGACAGCCAGGCGCATGCCGTTTTCATCGAAAACAACGATGTTCTGGCCGCCACTACCGTTCTCATCTACGAAAACAGTGCGATTGGCGGAGAGAATGGCCTCTGTCTTCAGGAGGCCACTTTCCATGAAGGCCCGCAGGATCAGGGCGGCAAGCCCCACCTGTTCGCCCTTGCGTAGACGAGCGCCAATATCGATTTGGGAAAGCGCACCGCCACTGGTTTTTGCCGTCATGGCGAGGTAGCCGTCCGCCAGTACGTCGCCCATTTCTGCCCGGACGCCTTCAATGCTCGATGCAAGCGCGCCATCGGCATCGACGCGAGCTTGCCTTTCGGCAATCACAGCAGCGTTCGTTTGGCCAACCTGTGCCGTCACGGCTGTTACGCTTGTCGCCAAAGCCTCATCTGCCGACGCTCTTGCCGCCTGCTCTTCAACAATCTTGGCATTTGCAGTCGCAATACTGGCAGAGACCGTGCTGACGTTTTGTGCCAGCGCCTCGTTTTGAGTTGCCCTGACGCTGCTTTCCTCGGTTATCCGGGCTTCTGTCGTGTCGACGCGAGCGACAACCGTCGATATCTCTTGCGCAGCAGCTTCATCAGCCGAGGCGCGGACCCGCCTTTCCGTTGAGATTTCCGCAAGAGCCTTGCCTATTCTCTGTTGAAAGGTCTGCTTGTCGATCAGCGTTGAGGCACTATCGAGCGTGAATGCAACGCCGATATTCTCAATTCGCTGGTAGAGATTATCGAGATTTTCCTGCAAGCCCGTCAGAACTGATTTCACATCATCGCGGACGTGCTCAAGTCCAACTTCCAGATCGCCATTGCCACCGTCCAGAGACCGAACGGTTAGCGGCTGGGTCCAGCTTGTCGGGCGATCCGCGACGAACTTGTAGCGGAACTGATAATCCGACAGACTAAGAATGCCCTCCTGTAGCAACGCCACCAGCTTGTCAGCGGAGATCGTGCGAGAAATGACATTCTGCGGTTCGGTTTTCAGCCAGTATTCAAAATCGATGGCGCGGATGGTTACGTCTTCGATTTTCGCCCACGACAGGCGGAAAGCCGGATAGCTTCGGCCGTCAGAACCAATGCCGAGAACCGGCGTAATCGCGAAGTCTTGCAGCTCGTTGAGGTAAATCGGCTGATCGTTCGGTATCGGGATCGTCGGCGGAATGACGCCCACGGCCTTGTAGATCAGCCCGCTACGCTCTTGCAGCGATAGCGCCACGTTGCGCGGCCCATCACTGTCAAGCGCCGAGATCGAGCGACCCTGCACCATGTAGACGCCGCGGCGCTTTTCGGTCTGGCTATCCCAAAAGACCCAATCACCTGCCTTGATATTGCGAAAGGCCGGACGAAGAACAACTTCGGCCGTTGCCTCGTATCGGTTTTCATTGAGGTAGATGCTGGCGAGCTGGTTTGCCTGCCCCTTGGAAAACACCATGGGAAAGTTGAGCGGAACGTCACGGGTGCGCCTGTCGATTTCCACCATGGCCGTGCTGGTTTGCACGTCATAGCCAGCCGGCGACCACATGTTGCCCGGCTCCTGATAGGTGCCGGAAACGGCGTTGACGAGATCGCCCATTGAGCGGCGACGGCGAAAGCGAACCTTTTCTTTCCGCACAAGATCGTCGTCGGTAAAGGTCGCAACAATCGGCTGTTCTGCCCCGATGATCGGCCATGAGCCATCAACGCCATCAACGCGCACGCCACCACAAGACAGCATCAGCGCGTCGAGGTTGTCGCCGTGATCGAGATCGGCATCAAGGAAGATGGAGCAACGATAGCGCCGGCCGTAATCGGCAAATTCATCCGCGAGATTGGCGGCCATCACATACTTGTCGAAAGGCAGATCGGACGCCGGCATGTCCATGCCAAGGAACAGATCGCCGTTCCACGAAAAGCCCCGGCAATAGTTGTAATCCATGATGATGGGGTTTTCGGTATACTCGTAGGTCGAGTAGTCGCCCCAGCGATGATTACCGTTCCCGCCGATGCTCGAGTCCTTGCGGTAGTCGTAGAGGCGAGCGCCGCGAAACTCGAAAAAGAAGTCGGGAAACTGGTTCAGCTTTTCCTGATCATAGATCAGCTCGACTTTTAGCCAGCACATGCCGACGCCGATATGCTGGTCTGTCCAGCGGCCGGGCGGATTGCTATGGGCGATCATATCGCCGTCAGCCGCCGTTTGCGTGCCGTCATACCATGTGAAGAACATCCGGCCGGCATAGTCGCCGGTCGCAACCTCGTACCGCCTGTTATCGGCAGTCGTCAGATTGAGTTGCGAGCCGCCCGCGAAAATCCGCGACAGGCCATCACACGGAAAATCCGAGAACACATAGACCTGCTCAAGATTGCGGTTCGACTGTTCCCATGTGTTGACGTAGCAATCCTGACCGGCAATCGCGCACGGGCCACAAGCAACCTTGCGGCTGACGGCTTCGCCATATTCCCGGTCGAACTTCGTACCGCCCGCTGCAGCCTGTTCTTTTTTCGCCCGGTTTTTCTCCATCTTGGAAACGATGAGATTGAGGCCGAGGCCGACAATCATCTTGCCGAGGCCGGTTCCGAGTGCTCCGCCCACCCAAGCGACTAAAGGTCCGAGGAAGCCCATTATTTCACCCTGAATGCCGCCGTCACGTAAGAGACCGGCACAAATTCGACCGGGCCACCGTGGGCGCGTGTCGCAAATCCGATTGAGGTAAAGACGCCACCCGAAAACTGGCCGTCGCGTTCAATCACGCCGATATCGCCACGCTGGGCCATGACAGGCGGGATTTCAGAAAAGGCGGCCGCGAACGCCTCTTTGACGTTCGCAAAGCCATGCCTGCGCAACTGCTTGGCCGCGCCGGCTTCTGTCGTGTAATTTCGGCCCTTCGGATGCATGAAGGAACCGCGCACCGCCTCGACGGCATCATCCGGCAGGATGTAGCAGTCAGACACGCCCCATTCGCCGGGTAAGCTTTGGTGCCGCGCCACAACCGCATTGAGGCGCGTTTCCCATCCAGCCTCGCGAGGCATATCAAGCACGCAAGAATATGTGGCCGGCCGCCACGTCGATGACCATTCCACCGTCCGCGCTCCGAATGATGCCGGCGTGGACCTGCCCAATATTGGCAACGGTCAAACCGGCCGCGCGTGGCGCTGGGCGAGGTGGATTTTTTGGCAAAAGTGCGGGTGGAATGCCGGGCCTAACAGGCACAACAGCGGCCGCAGCGGGCGCAGCAAGGAACGCCGCGAGGAATGACCTGCGTTTCATGATGAAACTCCAATGTTTAGCTTGAGTTGTCGTCAGGTGGTCGAGGCTAAGCGGCCCCAGAACACTTCTTTCCGGCCTGCATTACCGGCATGCTCGAAAAAGCGGTCACCCGGCGCGCGCCGCTGTTGATCCGCGACCGAGCGCACCCGGCCGTTCTTGCGGCTGTAATCTAGCTGCCGGCCTTCGCATTGCGCCGTCAGAACATAGCCGTTCTCGTCTTCGTCATGGTCGATTGTATCGAGGTAGCCACGGGCCACCGCCTCGACCTGCAAAAGAGCGCCCGTATCCGGGTGAAAATGCGCGTCGAAGACTGTAACCGGCGCATCTCGGTAATCCTCATCCTCGATCTTCTGGAGTGTTTCCGGCGTCAAATCATCGTCAGGACTTGCCGCAAGTGTAAGCGTAAACGAGCTGCTGGCGCTGGTGCCGTTGCCATCTTCAAGGCCAGAGACCTTGATAAGCCCGAACTCGATATAGTTGACGCCCTGCCAAACGAGCGGCGATTTGTCGGAGATGAAGCCGTACACGCCGGATGGAAACTGAAATCGCAGCATTTGCCGCGTGTTGATGCGCCCCTCATTGTAGAGCGCCTGGACTTCTGGTGACATCATCTGCCGTCACTCCTGAAGCTTGAATGAAACGACGTATTTCCCGTTGGTCTCGGGAGCCGAGAAGCTACCGGGAACCGGCTTCATGATGAGCGGGATTTTAGCAAACCGGACGATTGCCCCGGCCTGCGCAACGGCCCTGTATGGTGGCGGCTCGACCGTAATCGTCCGCGTCGTACCAGCGCCGGAAACCTCGACGACTTTCCCGAGATAGGTGCGGGTCAGAAATTCGAGGCCGATCAGGTCGGTATCACCGAGAACCAGACCGGGTGACACACCAGTGACGGACAGAACGTTTCCATCCGTTACCGAGGCCAGCAACCCTTCGTCCTCGGCTGGCGCATGATTTTGCCAGTGTGCTTTTGGATAACAGACGCGAGGGTGACGAAAAATGACACCCTTTGCCCGCGTCCCGCCACGAAGGGAAAACCACCACGTTTCCAGAGAGGATTTCTCGGAAAACCGTAGTGGCTTTGTGACAAAGGATGCCGACCATGCCGGTTCGGCAACCTGCGTAAAGTTTGTAAGCTTGCCGCGCGTGGCCGATGCGGTCACGCCATCGTCAAGCGTTAAGTCCGCCGTTGTGAAAACCACATTAGGCAGCTCACGCGGAAATGAAATAGCCATTGAACCTAAGTCCTTAGAGCTTTCGGCGTCGATATGCGTCTTTGACGGTCTCGACAATTGCAGAAGGCAGGCTGCTTTTAAGGGCAGCTATTTCTTGTTGAACCCTTGCCAAGCCCGCCGCATCCGCGCCGGTCGCGTCTATGCTGATTGACACGGGCGCGGAAACCGCCCCGGAGCTACCGCGCATCTGCGAGGCGTCGGGAAATTGCGGCATTGTCGGCACGCGCGGAACGATCTTGCCGTTTTGATCTGGCACAAACATTTCCGGGCGATTTTCACCCACGATGTACGGTTGACCTTTGACGACAGGGCCGCCAGTTGCACGGAAAAGCCCGCCAATGCTTTTGAAAATGCCACCCAATAACCCGCCTTTATCGCCGCCTGTAGACGGCTGGAAAAGCTGGTCCATGCCGCGACTAAGCAACATGCTGCCAAACTGTTTGGCGAGGCCGCGCAACGCTTCACCAAGGCTTTTCGCCCCGGTTATCGCATCCATGACGCTACTCTTGAACCCGTCATAGAACTCGCGGGAGGCATCGTCGGCTCGGTGTTGCGCTTCTTCGAGCTGGTGAAGGACATCGGCCTGTCGTGCATACGCGGACGATGCCTCGTCAATCTTTGCGCGATGGGCGGCAGAAAGCTGGATGCTCTCAAGGTCCGTTACACCTTTCCGGCGCGCTTCCTCGCGCAGATCGGCAAGCGCCGTCTGTTCGAGATCGAGCGCCATGCGCCGCTTTTCCTGTTCCTGATAGGTCAGGCCGAGGATTTTTTGCTCTTCGATCAGAGCGGCCGTCCGGTCGCGCACCGCCTGAATATCTGCATCAAAGCGGCTATCAGACGTTTGTTTGACCGAACTGGATTTGCCGCTCTTGCTGCGGCCCTCTGCGGCCGAGACATTCGAAGCGGCAAGCGCCTTGATCTGATCGTCAGGCAGGAAGCCGCCCTTTTCTGCCAAATCTTTGCGGATCGAGGCAATTTCCTTTTCAACGGCGAGCTGCTCTTTGCTCAATCCGTTTTGGCGCTTCGCCTCGTCAGCATAAGCCTTGCCCAGCCGCAACATTTCTTCGCCCTGCTCGCGCGATGCTGCATACTGTTTATAGCCGGCGATCTGCTGATCTGACATGACGCTGGCCGAACCCAGCTTGCCTTGAAGGAGATCAGTAGAGGCAATCGCTTCCTTAAGCGCGGTCAACAGAGGCGCGAGCTGGTCAGCGAGTTTCTGGAATTTCGGGTTTGAATTAGCTAACCCGAAGAGTGCATTTTCCACTTCCTGCGCCGAGGTTTTACCAGAAGCCAGACCGTCGCGGAGGTCGGTCAAGGAGGCCAATTGTTCCTCGGAAATCAAACGACGCGGAGCATTGTCGATGATCTGCGAGAACAAATCCAAGAAGGCCGCTTTCGTCCTTTCTATTTCCGCGATGCCGTCGCTCAAGCCTGCCTGAAGGCTATTCTTGCTTTTTTCGGCCATCCCGCCCGCTGCGGATGCGATAGCGGGCGCGGCCTCATTCGCTTTTCTTCTCACCTCCTCTAGAGCGGCTGCGTAAGTGAGCGCACCGGCGCTTGCCTCATTCGAGGAGGACGCAAAGAGGGCGAGTGCGCTTACAGCGGTCACGCCAATAACTGCACCAATCGGCCCGGCCGCTACAGACAAACCGCCCATTGCTGTGGCGAGACCGGAAATAGTCGCAGCAGCCCGGACGGCAGTAACGAAACGAATAACCGCTGACGTGGCTAGGCCAAGGCTTGCAATCATGCCGGCGATGGATCGACCGACGAGCGCGCCGGCAATCACGGCCGCAACCTTCAAAACGACATCGGCCGTCCGGTCGAAATTGTCGGCAAGCGCATTTAGGCCAGCCACAAGCCTTTGACTTGCTCCAAGGCTTTCATCGCTTTCACCAATGAACCGGGTGAAAGCGTTATTCACCTTCGTCATACCCTGCTCAATGGTTTGCGTGGCATTTGCCGCCATCGACTGGATAGACGGTAGGCCCTTCAGGAAGGCTTGGAAGAACTGCTGGCCGGAAACCTTTCCGTCATTTACTAGCTCTTTCAGCTTCGATACCGAACCGCCCGCCTCATCAAGACCGGCCGCCACCGCCATCAGGATTGGCCGCGCGCCTTCGTTGATCGAATTGAATTCTTCCGCTTGAACCCGCGCCTGCCCGAGGAGCTGGCCGAGCTGAGTAAGCGCGCCTGAAGCCTGCGAGGCCGACGAGCCAGCCACCCGCAACGCAACACCAACGCCGTCAGAAAACTTGAGCAGGTCCGCCTGACTTGCCCCCAAATTATCGCCGGCCTGCGCCGCCTTGCCGAACAGATCGGCCATCGCATTGAGCGGAGCGGCGTTGTTTTGAGCCGATTGGTAGAGCTGGTCGAGAACGTCAATCTGCTTTTCGCCGACGACGCCGGCGACGGAAAGACTATTCTTTGCGCTTGTCCAGGCATCAGCATACTTGGCGACGGAATCCACTGAAAGCGCCGCTCCAATTCCCAGCAACGGTGCTGCGAGGCTTTGGGCCATGCTCCGGCCGATGTTGTCCAGCCGCTTGTTGGTGGAAAGCCATGTCGATTCCACAAGGCGCGCGGTTTTGGTCGAGACCCCGTGGACCTTCTGCAGGTCCTTCATGAACGGGTTCATTTCCATGCGCATGACGGCGCGCAGCTCATCAAGGGTGACGGCCATAGCGATTCCTGTTACCAACGGGCGATTTCGAGGGAGAGTTGCAAATGACGGTTTCGAGATACCGCCTGACAACGCTGGGAAAGATCGGCGCGATCTTATTCATCGCGCCGACGCCAATTGCCGCCTATTACGCCTTACCGCCCCGGCTTACAGAGGGGCAGCAAACCTATCAGCAGGCACTAAGAGAGGTAGGCGGCAAAGTGGATGCGTTCGCGCCGTCGCCGTTGATACTGATCGCACTCGCAACAGCATCGCTTCTCGGGCTGGTCCTGCTTTTTATCGGCCGAGAGATCATCACGACCGAGGTTTGAGCCGGCGCACCATATCCAGATGTTCTTCGAAGCTTGGCGCTTCTACGGCTTCTTCAGCGCCATTGGCTTTCGCAAACCCGTTTGCGCAGGCTGCGAATTCCCAAAGCATCATCTTCTTGACCTCGGAGGGCGGCATGCCCATGACAGCGCCGAGGCCGTATAGATCCGAGAAAACTATTCGGTCGCTGTCGTCGTTTCCTCGGCCTTGGCCTTTCCCGGATTTTCTCCGGCCGGCGCGGTCAGCGCGTGAAGAAGAATGCCTGACGCAACCCCGACATTGTCAACAAGCGGATATTTTTCCGTCTGATCGACGTAGCTGGAAACAGCGATGAAGGCATCAGTCGGAGCCATTCCGCCACCTATTAGCCCGAGGCGGATCGTTTCGCGGACGTCTTCCACCCGCCAATCGCCACCGATACCGCGCAGGAGCGAATACAGATTCCAGTTCGCCAGAAAATCCGGGTCTTGCGCGCCGAGCTGATAATCATCTGCGTTCGGCCGCTTCATGTTGGCGGCCTGCGGCTGGGCCGACATCAGACGCGCGAGGATCGTTGCCGGGCCGGCATTGCAGACAGCTTGCAATTCCTGCAAGCCCTCAAGGGGCAGGCGGAAAGAATGTTTCTTTCCGCCAAACGGAGCTTCAAAGGCCGCCGTCATGCTGCGGCCTCAACCCACGCAACCACGCCATCCGATTGCAGGGCAACTGTCGAGGACAGATAACCCTTGCCCTCTTTCGCGAGGCCGAGCGAGGTGATGACGAACCTGCCGGCATACCAGCCGCCGCCCTGCGCCTTCGGTAGATCGATAAGCACGCGGATATTGAAAGGCTCACCAGTGAGAGCCTTTTTGCGCAATACGCCATAGCTGACGAC
>Ga0308171_1001135_pt1 | contig 39962 bp, 28 predicted proteins | sample PhyGR1_FD_202135 | JGI IMG/M metagenome (GOLD analysis project Ga0308171, IMG submission 202135) | Phyllosphere microbial communities from UC Gill Tract Community Farm, Albany, California, United States - DLSLSG.R1 | ecosystem: Host-associated > Plants > Phyllosphere > Unclassified | place: USA... | reverse complement strand
TGGTGGAGGCGGGCAGCCTTTCGGCGGCGGCGCGGCGGCTGCGGGCTCCGCTGACCACGGTGAGCCGCAAGGTGGCGGAGCTGGAGCGGCATCTGGGGACGCAGTTGCTGGTCCGCTCCAGCCGCCGGGTTGTGTTGACCGATGCGGGGCAGGCTTACGTCGCTGCCACGCGGCGCATTCTGGAGCAGGTGGAGGAGGCGGAGCGGCAGGCGGCGGGCGAGTACCGCGCGCCGCGCGGCGAGTTGCATGTGACGGCGCCGATGCTGTTCGGGCAACGGCACCTGTTGCCGGTGGCGCTGGCCTTCCTGGCCGAGCAGCCGGAGATCACGTTGCGGCTGATGCTGGCGGACCAGCAAGTGAGCCTGGCGGACGAGCATATCGATGTCGCGCTGCGCATCGGCCATCTGGCGGACAGCGCGCTGGTGGCGACGCGGGTGGGGACGGTGCGGCGGGTGATCTGCGCATCGCCGGCCTATCTGGCGCGGCGCGGGGTGCCGCTTATGCCAGAAGACCTGGCGCGGCATGACGGCATCAATTTCCAGGGCTTCGCGGCATCGCCGGAATGGCGGTATCGGCGGGACAGCCACAGCGTCATGGAAGCCAAGCCGAGGCTTGCGGTGAATACGACGGAGGCCGCCATCCAGGCCGCGTTGGCCGGTGTCGGCATCGTGCGTCTGCTGTCCTACCAGGTTGCCGAGGAGGTGAAGGACGGGCGGCTGCGGGTTGTGCTGGAGGCGTTCGCGCCGGAGCCGCTGCCGGTCAGCCTGGTCTATGCGCCTGCGGAGATTCTGCCGCTGAAGGTGCGGAGTTTCCTGGACTTCACCATACCACGGCTGCGGGCACGGATGGCAGAGATGGAGGGTGGACTCTGATGACTCGCGTTGTGGGCGGTGGGCTCGCGGAGGAGTGGTAGGCCGGGTGCGTCGTGCTGGGTTTGCGCTGCGATGCTGGCGCTTGACGTCGGTTCGTTCGGTGGTCGGTAGAATGTGACCGTTGAAGTGCGCCTTACGGTAGAGTTTGATTGGTTCTTCTTGCTGGCACGATCTTTCTGTACCGCGTGATACTTTGATGTAGAGATCACGAGAGTATCAGCGCTGTTTCGGTGCCCTCACGTCTTCGTGGCTTTGCTGGCCCGATCCTGACATGTTTTTCATGTTGTCGGAAACAACGAAGGAAGGAGGAACCATGCTGTTCGAAGACGGCGGCGACACCATCACGGTTTGGAATGCGGAAGGTTTTGGCAGCCCGGCGGTGCCGGCGCCGGACTGGGGCCCTGCCGAGCCGTTGTTCAATTTCGACTACGAGGCTTTCCAGGAGGTCATGGTCGCGCAGTATCGCGAGACGGCGTTCGATCCCCTGTTGAGCCATGGCGAGCATTTGAGCTTTGCCGGGGCGGCGCTTGCCGAGGGATTTGCCGCGGGTGAGGCCCATGCGGCGGCAGAGGCCGAGCCGGTGCCAACGGTGAGCGTGGGTACGCCCGAGACCATCGATATCGATCATACCACGGGCGCGGGCTATTTCGGTGGCGGCGGCTTCGTGGGTGATGGCGGCTTCGGCGGCTTTGGTAGCTTCGGCGGCGGGTTCTCCGGCGGTGGCGGCGGCGGGGGTGGCGGCGGTGGCCGGACCCCGACCGTGACCGTGGGTGAGGTGGAGCAGGTGGCGGAGTAAGTTCCGCCCCGGCTTCCTGCTGGAGAAAGGGGGAGGGCTTGCCTTGAGAGCGGGTCCTCCCTGGCCCGTTTCAGGCAGGTGGCCTCGCTGTGCATGGGTGCTGTGGCGTTGGTTGAGGGCTGATGGGCTACGCGGCGGTCGGCTTTGAAGAGGTGTTGCGGCAATCAGCAAGGTTTCGCAGCGGTGGCGTTTTATGCTGCCTGGTCCGGCTGGAGCAGTGTCCGTTCGCACAGGCTTCCTTCAACTGCTCCGGTTTGTTGTTTTAGAGATCGTTTTCACGCCATCGGGTGAGTCCGCCCGATGGAGATGTGCTGCAGTGGCGCCGGAAGTGGTTGCGGAAGCTTGAGGTGCGCCTGCGATGCCGGTCCCTCGCGGTGTTTCCCACTGAGATTTGGCGGACGTGTATCGCGCAGGTGCGGTGATGCGGCGTCGTAGGCGTGTATCGGCGTGGTGCTGGGTGGTTAGCGGTGCAGCAGGCGCGATTCCGCCGGGGTGCGGTGTTCCCAGCCTTCGCGTTCCAGTTCCGGCTGCTGTTCCGCCGTGGCGGGGTAGCCGAGGCAGAGATAGCCGATGAAGGCCCAATGGGCGGGAATGTCGAGCGTCGTGGCGATGGATGTCGGGTCGAGGATCGAGACCCAGCCGAGCCCGAGCCCGTGGGCGCGGGCGGCGAGCCAGAGCGTGTGGATGGCCATGGCGGCGGAGTAGGCGGTGGTTTCCGGCATGGTGGCGCGGCCGAGGCCGTGGCCTTGCCGCGGGTCGGGTTCGGCGAAGACGGCGAGGTGGCAGGGGGCCTGGTCCAGCCCGGCGAGCTTCAGCCGGGCGTAGGTGGCGGCACGGTCATTGGCCTGAGTGGCGAGGGCCTGGGCGTTGGCGGTGGTGAAGTTGGCGCGGATGGCGGCACGGCGGGCGGCGTCCCGCACCAGGACGAAGCGCCAGGGCTGGCTGAGGCCGACCGAGGGGGCAAGGTCGGCCGCCTGTAGCAGGGTATCCAGCAGGCCGGGTGGCAGCTTCGTGGGCTGGAAGTGGCGCACGTCCCGCCGCCAGCGGAACAGCGCATCCAACTGGGACTGGAAGGCGGCGTCGAATGCCGGCGCCAGGATGGGTGGCATGACGGTGGGGCGGGTTCAGCGGATCTGGTGGTATTCGCGGTACCAGTCGACGAAGCGCTTCAGGCCTTCCTCCAGCGGCGTGCGGGGAGCGAAGCCGATGGCGGCGCGGAGGGCGGAGACGTCGGCCCAGGTGCGCTCCACATCGCCGGGTTGCATGGGGACGTCCTGGCGGTTGGCGGTGCGGCCGGTCAGGCGCTCCAGGATTTTGAGGAAGTCATCCACCTTCACGGGCGTGTCGTTGCCGATGTTGAAGATGCGGTGGGGGGTGGCGGGGGCGACGCGGCCGGGCTCGTCCGGCTCGGCGGGCGGGTGCAGGGTCAGGCGGGCGATGGCCTCGACGATCTCGTCCACATAGGTGAAGTCCCGCCAGACGTTGCCGTGGTTGAAGACCTGCACGGGCGCGCCGGAGAACAGGGCGCTGGTGAAGCCCCAATAGGCCATGTCCGGCCGCCCCATGGGGCCGTAGACGGTGAAGAAGCGCAGGCCGGTGGCGGGGATGCGGTAGAGATGCGCGTAGGTCTGGGCCATCAGCTCGTTCGCGCGCTTGGTTGCGGCATAGAGGCTTACGGGCTGTTCGACCGGATCGCGCTCGCTGAACGGGACCTTGGTGTTGGCGCCATAGACGGAGGAGGAGGAGGCGTAGACGAGGTGGCGCACCGGCGTTTCCCGCGCCGCTTCCAGCACTTCCAGGAAGCCGTCGAGATTGGCGGCGGCGTAGGCGCGCGGACGCTCGATCGAATGGCGGACGCCGGCCTGGGCGCCGAGATGGACGACGTAGTCCGGTTTGCTGTCCCGCCACAGGCTGGCGAGGGCGCCGGCTTCGGACAGTTCGACGCGGTGGAAGGCGAAGTTGGGGTTGGGGCGGAGCAGGTCCAGCCGCGCGTGCTTCAGGGCGGGGTCGTAATAGGCGTTGATGTTGTCGCAGCCGGTGACGCGCGCGCCTTCCGCCAGGAGGCGTTGGCAGAGGGCGGCGCCGATGAAGCCGGCGGCACCTGTGACGAGCACATGCGCGCCGGCGAGAGTATGGTTCATGATCAGGTCAGGGCCGGGGAGACGGGGTTGAGGCTGTGCTCTTCGAGCATGCCGAGGCGGGCGGCGTGGTCGTCCAGCCGGCAGAGCATGAAGCCGAGCAGGCCGACGCCGAGGCGTCTCGCCTCCCCATACTGCAAGGCATAGGGGCCGTCACCACTGTCCAGCTCGATGCTGAGGCTGGTGCCGGGCAGGGCGGGCAGGTCGAACAGGCAGATGCGGGGCTCGCCGGCGGGCAGGCTGACAAGGAAGGGCTGCGCCTGGCTGCCCTCGGAGTGAAAGCGCAGCTCCACCTCCATGTCGGCGGGCGCGCGCATCTCCAGGTAGAGGCGGAGGGGGGCGTCGGTGCCGGCGGGGAGCGGCAGGCGCAGCGTGGCGAGGCCGGCCATGGTGGAGACGCCCCATTCCTCCAGCGGGTACCAGCCGGGGCCTTCGCGCACCAGCTCGGCCATGGCGGGGGCGAGGGCGGGGGTGGGGCTTTCCATCCGCCGCAGCTTGTAGTGCTGACCAAGCGCGACGGTGGCCGCTTCCGCCACCGGGCGGACGGGCTGGGCGGCGAGGGCGCGGATGGCGTCCAGCGCCTCGTCCTTCACCGCGTCCCAGCTGCGGGGCTGGCCCTTGGCGCGGATCAGCGCTTCCTGCGCCGCGCGGTAGGCGGGGTCGAGGATGACTTTCTCCAACGTTGCCGTCAGTTCCGGCAGGCTTTGCGGGGTGAAGTAGGTGGCGACGTCCCCGCCCGCCTCGGTCAGTGCCGAGTGGCGGGGGGTGATGGTGACCTTGCCGTGGGCCAGCGCCTCGGTGATCGGGAGGCCCCAGCCTTCGTAGTGGCTGTTGTAGACGGTGAAGGCGCAGCGGTCGTACAGCGCGTCCAGCTCCTGGTCCGAGACCTGGGGGAGCAGCAGGACGTGGCGCTGCAGTTCGGGCGAGGTTTCCAGCAGCTTCAGGGCGGCATCGGCGTGCCAGCCGGGCTTGCCGACGCAGACGAGGCGGGGGATGGCCTCGGCGCCGTGCTCGCGCAGCAGCTTCAGCCAGGCGTTGAAGACCAGCAGGTGGTTCTTGCGGCTTTCCAGCGTGGCGACGAACAGCGCGAAGCTTTCATCGTGGCGGAGGGCGCGCAGGGCCTCCATCGGCGCGGCGTTGCCTTGCGGGGGCAGTAGGCCGCGCGGGTCGGCATCGAGGCGCACCACGTGGGTGGGGGGCGTCAGGCCGGGGCGCAGCGCTTCCATGTGCCGGCGCAGGTCGTCGCGGGTGTTTTCCGAATTGCAGAGCAGGCCGTGGGCGTGCAGGCCGAGGGCGCTGAACCAGCGGACATAGGAATGCACCAGGCCGGTGAGGCAGTGTTCCGGAACGATGAGCGGCACGCAGTCATGCACGAAGGGTACGTAGCGCACGCCGTGGTCCCGCTGCGCCTGGCGCAGGGCACGGAAATAGTCCGTCAGGCTCCAGGAATTGCCGAGATTGACCAGCAGGGCGTCGCGCGGGAAGCGCATGGCGCCTGTGGCGTTCAGCAGGCGGCGGACGGCATCGCGCATCCCGGTCCATTCCGGGTCCTGCGTATCGGCGCCGGCGGCGGAGAGGGCGCAGAGGCGGGTGAAGGCGTGGCGGTCCACCGCCTTCCAGACGCGCTGGCGGGGTTCGAAGTATGCGAGCGAGATGGCCATCCCGGCGGCGGGCGCGGTGAGGGCGCGGGTGATGATGCCCGACTGCACGCGCTGGATGCCGGTGGGGGTGCGGCGGTCGTTGAAGTATTGCAGCAGGTCGGTGACGTCGAACACCGTGGCGATGGCCGCATCCGCCGGTTGCGGAACGGGCAGGAACGGCGCGAAGCGCGGGTCCTTATCACGTTCGCGCGAGAGGGCGGCGCGGTCGGCGGCATCGATCTCCGGACCGGTCAGCCACTCGGCGGTGGCGGCGGCCTCGACCCGCGCGGCGGCGCTGGAGGGGTTCATGGCCAGGGCGCGGTGATAGGCGCGGGCGGCATCGTGCCAGCGGCCGAGCACCTTCTGCGCGTGGCCGATCTGGACCTGGAGGTCGGCGTCGTCCGGGGCCAGGGCCTCGGCTTCCCGGTAGCGGGCCAGGGCTTCGGCGACCTTGCCGCCTTCCTTCAGGCAGTGGCCTTCCTGGACGATGATAGTCCAGTCGTTGGGGCGCAGGATGGTGAATTGGCGGTAGGCGTCGGCGGCGCCCATCCAGTCCTTGTCCCGCCTGTGAGCGTCCGCCTTGGCCAGCAGGGTATCCGGGTCGATGATCGGGGATGCCATGTCGTTCAGGGGGCCTGTGCGTCTTCTTGTGGACGGGGGTTCAGTCCTAAGCCAGGCGGTGGGGCAGGGCAAATGGCAAGCCGTGCCGCGTGGAGGCGGTGCGCGGCCTGGCGCGGGGCAGCGCGGGAGACTGGAGGCGGGCCGCAGCCGGAGGTTGTACCGGAATGCGGGGATCGGTGCTCAGCTTCTTGCAGGCGAAAGGCCTGGGCTGCGCTGGGGAATTTCGATGCGGTCCCGGCCGCCGGGCGGATGCGCGGCGGGCCGTCCGTTCGGGATGGGGTGCCCGGGTGCGGTGCGGGCCGGGCCGGCGAGGCGCCGCGGTCAGCGCAACGGTAGGGCGGCGGCGTCGCGGAGGATGGCGTTGGCCTGCGGGCTCCAGCCCGCGTCGTCATGCAAGGCGAGGCCGGGGTGCAGGTGGTCCGGCTGGCGGCTGTGCTTGCGCGCCTGCACCAGCATGCGGCGGGCGGGCTGGCCGGCGCGTGGCCAGCAGGGCAGCAGGGCCAGGCCACCGCAGCGGGCGGCATGCAGGGCCAGGGCGGCTTCGGTGAGGCGGCCGGCGGGCAGCACGAAGGTGAGGCTGCCCTTGTGGGCCAGCGGGGCGGCCAGGGCGGCGGCCCAGAGTTCCAGTGCCGGGCCGTGGCCCAGATGGGGCGGGCGGGGGGGGGGGGGGGGCGGGGGGGGGCGGGGCGGCGGGGGCGCGCGGGGCGGCGGGGGGGGGGGGGGGGGGGCCCGCCGCCGGGCCAGTAGGGCGGGTTGGCGCAGGCGTGGTGGACCCGCCTCTCCTGCAGCAGGGCGGGGTCGGTGACGTCCCCGGTCAGGATGGTGACGCGGTCCGCCACGTTGTTGGCGGCGGCGTTGTGGCGGGCGAGCTCGGCCAGTTCCGGTTCCCGCTCCACGGCCAGGATGTGCAGGTCCGGTACGCGGGCCAGCAGGCAGAGGAAGACGGCGCCGGTGCCGCAGCCGGCTTCCAGCACCGTCTGGCCCGGGCGGGCGGGGATGCTGGCGGCGAGGAGGACGGCATCCAGCCCGGCGCGCAGGCCTTGCACGGGTTGGCGCAGGCGGACGCGGCCGCCCAGCAGCGTGTCCTCGGTCGTGTCGCCCGTGGCGTCCGGGAGCGGGGGCATGCCGGGCTACTCCTTGGATGGCCTTGGGGATGGCCTTGGGGATGGCCTGGGGGATGGCCTGGGGGATGGTCCAGGGCCGGGTGCGAAAGGGCCGGGCGGGATTGGGGCGGTCGGCTTGCTGGGCCGGGGCCCGGCCGGTATGGTGCGCGCGCCAGCAAGAGGTCAATCCCCGCGTGAGCTTCCCCGCCGTACAGACCCGCGCCGACCAGGCTTCCGCCCCGAACGGGGAAGATGCGCTCACCGCCCTGGTGGGGTTGGTGCGCGAGGATCTGGAGGCCTGCAATCGCCAGATCGTCGAGCGGATGCAAAGCCCGGTGGCGCTGATTCCGCAGCTGGCGGCACATCTGATCGCGGCCGGTGGCAAGCGGTTGCGGCCGTTGCTGACGCTGGCCGCCGCGCGGATGTGCGGCTATCGCGGCGACCGGCATGTGCGGCTGGCGGCGTGCGTGGAGTTCATCCACACCGCCACGCTGCTGCATGACGATGTGGTGGATGAGAGCGACCTGCGGCGCGGCCGGGCCAGCGCCAATGCGGTGTTCGGCAACCAGGCCAGCGTGCTGGTCGGCGATTTCCTGTTCGCCCGCAGCTTCGAGCTGATGGTCGAGGACGGATCGCTGGAGGTGCTGCGTATCCTGTGCGGCGCCAGCGCCACCATTGCCGAGGGCGAGGTGCTGCAGCTGGTGATCCAGAACGACACGTCCTCGACCGAGGAACAGTATCTCGACGTGATCGAGGGCAAGACGGCGGCGCTGTTCGCGGCGGCGACGCGCGTGGGTGCCGTGGTGGCCGACCGCCCGGTGGCGGAGGCCGAGGCGTTGGACGCCTATGGCCGCAACCTGGGCATCGCCTTCCAGCTGGTGGACGACGCGCTGGATTATTCCGCGCAGCAGGAGAAGTTGGGCAAGACGGTGGGTGACGATTTCCGCGAGGGGAAGATCACGCTGCCGGTGCTGCTGGCGTTCCAGCGCGGCGACGAGGCCGAGAAGGTGTTCTGGCGCCGCGTGCTGGAAGAGAAGCAGCAGGAAGAAGCTGACCTGCCGCATGCGCTGGCGCTGATGCAGAAGCACCAGGCATTCACCGATACGATCGGCCGGGCCCGCATGTATGGCGACAAGGCCATCGCGGCGCTGGACGGCTTCCCGGACAATGCGGAGAAGCGGGCGTTGGTGGGCGTGGTGGAGTTCTGCATCGCCCGGGCGCACTGAGGGCCGCAGGTATTGCGCTGATGGTGTGAGCCCGAGCCTGCCGCGTTCGCATTCGGTCACGCATCCTGCTCGACGCCTTTGGGGGACCGCGTGCTTCAGCTCTCGGGGATTCCGCCCCAAGCCATCACGCCGGCTCCACGCCAGATTTGAAAAAAGAAGATGGGGCCGGGGAATTCCTTCCCCGGCCTTTCTTGGTTCCTGCGAGGTTTCGGCAGGAAGAACGCTAGGGGATGACCTCCCCCGGCGGCGATGTCGGCGTCAGATCTGGCGGTCGCCCAGCGGGCCGCCGGGGACCAGCGGGTCGTTGATGCCGCCGGTGCGGCGGGTGCGGGTGTCGACGGAGGTTTCCTCGTCGTAGCCCTGCCAGCCGCTGGCGCGGTAGTCGGCCTCACGCGCGTTGATGTCCACCGGGTTGTGGCGGGCGAGGATGGCTTCCACTTCGGAAGAGCGGCCTTCCTCGACGCGGGCGGTGACGATGCTGCCGCCGCGGCGCATGCCCTCGGCGTAGATCGGTGCTTCACGCTCGCTGACGCCGTGGCCGGTCAGGCTGCCGACGAGGCCGCCGGCGACCGCACCGGTGCCGGCGCCGACCAGGGTGGTGGCGAGGGCGCCGGCCGCGACCAGCGGGCCGATGCCCGGGATGGCGATGGCGCCGAGCGCCGCCGCCAGGCCGGCACCGCCGCCGAGGAAGGTGCCGAGCGCGGCGCCAATGCCGGTGCCGCTGCTGGTGGCTTCGGTACGGTCATGATGCGTGGCGGGGTCGGCGCTGGTTTCCGGGTTGGCGGCGACGATGCCCAGATCGTCATGCGCGAAGCCGGCGGCTTCCAGGTCGGCGATGGCGGCCATGGCCTGGTCCCGCGTATCGAACATCCGGGTGATGGTGCGTTGCATGGGGGCGTTCCTTGTTGGGCCGGGTCGTGTCCGGCCACCGATGTGGTTATGGCGTGGCGCTGTGCCGGCGGCGGGCCGGGCTTGCGGCCGAGGCGGGCGGCCGCCGTTCAGGCGGCCGCGCTTGGCCTAGCGGCTGGCGGCCGGGGCGTTGCCGACGACGACATTGCCCTGGAAGTCCAGGCCGACATCGCTGCGGGTGCCGTTGCGCATGGCCTGGCCGCGCCAGACGCCCTGGTCGTCCTTCCGCAGGTTCTGGACGTCGGTATAGCCAGCGCCCTCGATACGGCTGCGGGCCTGGCCTTCGGTGAAGCTGTTGGCGCCGGCGGCCGGGGTTGCGGTGGTGGGCGTCGCATCGGTGCGCGGGGCGGCGGCGCCGGGGGCTGCGGTCGTGCTGCCGGTGGCGCCGGGCGCCGTCCCCATGGTGGCGGGCGGCGTCGTGGAGGGCGGCGTCGTGGCCGGGGGCGGGTTCATGCCCGGGGCCGTGGTGGGCGAGTTGCTGCCCGTGCCCGGCTGCGGCGCGGTCTGCGCCATGGCGACGGGGGCGACGAGGAGAGAAGCAGCAAGTGCCAGTGCGGTCGATTTCGTGCGCATGCGTAGTCTCCCGTTGATGTTTATTGCGACGACGCAGTTTCGTCGTGTGGCTAGTCAACGGGCGAGCGGGTGTTTGTTTGCGGCTTAAGCAGGAAAAATCGGCGTGTGCTGATCTGTACTGCGATGCGGCGAGAAACGTGGTGGTTGTATTTATGCTTTCGCTTCCGCTTGGCGTGGGCCTGCGGTGCGAGGGGCCGGGAGGGAGACCCCGGCCCCGTGGCGTCAGCCGCGGCCGACGAAGGGCATCTTGGTCGCCATGATGGTCATGAACTGCACGTTCGCATCCAGCGGGAGAGAGGCCATGTGCAGCACGGCCTCACCCACATGGCGGGCGTCCATGCGGGGTTCCACCATCATGGTGCCGTTGGGCTGGGGCACGCCGTTGGTCATGCGCTGCGTCATCTCGGTGGCGGCGTTGCCGATGTCGAGCTGGCCGCAGGCGATGTCCCACCGCCGGCCGTCCAGGCTGAGCGACTTCGTCAGGCCGGTGATGGCGTGCTTGGTGGCGGTGTAGGGGGCGGAGAAGGGGCGCGGCGTGTGCGCGCTGATGGAGCCGTTGTTGATGATGCGGCCGCCCTGCGGCTTCTGGTGCTTCATGATGCGGAAGGCCTGCTGGGCGCAAAGAAAGGCGCCGTTCAGGTTGGCGGCGACGGTGCCGAACCAGTCTTCCAGCTTCAGCTCGTCCACATCCACCGCGGGGGCGCCGCGGCCGGCATTGTTGAACAGCAGGTCCAGCCGGCCCCACTTCTGCTCCACCGCCTGGAACAGCGCGGCGACGGAGGCGGCATCGCCCACGTCGGTCGGCACGGCGAGGCAGCGTGTGCCGGCATCCCCGGCTTCGGCGATGGTGGCCTCCAGCGCATCGGCGCGGCGGCCGGCGAGGGCCACGCTCCAACCCGCGCCGAGCAGGGCGAGCGCGGCGGCGCGGCCGACGCCGCTGCCGGCGCCAGTGACGACGGCGATTTTCGATTCAGCCATGCGGACGTTTCCCCTTCAGGATTGTATGGCCCAGGTTTGCCACCCGCCCTGGCCATGCCGTTGCCGGCGGCCCAGGGCGGGGCCTGGTATCTGGCCGCGCGGCGATTCCCCCAGCCGCGGCCATAAGGCCATGATGCGTTCACGCGCGGCGCGGCGCCATGCTCCGTGGGCGGATTTGGCGGCGTGATCCTGGCTTTTCGGCGGAATTGCGTGGGCGGGCTGGCGCCTACCAGGGGCAGGGTGGCAGGCCGAGGGCGTTTTCCAGCCGGTGGGAGAGCAGGAGGCCCTGGCCGGCGCGCGGGCGCCACTGGCCGGGCGCGGCATCCAGCCCCAGTTCCTGCCGGAAGGCGGGGCCGAGGCCTTCGACCAGCAGGCGAGCGAAGCTGGGGGCGAACTGGGTGCCGGAGCAGGCTTCCACCTCGGCCAGCGCCTCGGCCACTGTCAGGCGGGGGCGGTAGGCGCGGCCGGGCTCGATCATGGCGACGAAGGAATCGGCGACGCAGGCGGCGCGGGCGAGGGGGATGATGCTGTCCCCCGCCTTACCGCTGGGGTAGCCGCCGCCCTGCCAGCGTTCGTGGTGGTCCAGCGCCGTGGCGATGACCTGGGACGGGAAGCGCAGGGAGGCGAGGGTCTGGGCGCCGCCGGCGGAATGGGCGCGGATGATCTCCATCTCCTCCCGCGTCAGGCGCCTTGCGGCGTCCAGCACGGCGGTGGGGACGAAGAGCTTGCCGAGGTCGTGCATCAGCCCGGCGGAGACCACCAAAGCGGGGTCGCCGATGACGCCGGGGCGGTGCTCGGCCATGGCCAGCATGACGGTGGCGACGCGGATGGAGTGGTCGGCCGTGGGCGGGTGGTGTTCACGGATGGCGGCAAGCAGGCGGACGCTCTGGCGGGAGAGGGTGCCGTCGCCGGTGGGGTCGGGGTGGTGGGCGGTGGGCGTGGCGGGGCGAAGGCCGGGTGACGGCGCTTCCCGTTCAGGCTGGCGGGGGCCAGTCGGGGCAACTGACGTCAAGGAAGGCGCCTCTTCTGGCTGAGCGCTGTTGGAGGCGAGCCGGGCCGGGATGCGGCCTGAAATGGCGCTACCAGACCAAGCGGTAGCCGCGGCCGCGGACGGCCGTGACGCGGATGCGGCCCCCGGAGGCCCGCAGCAGCTTCTGCCGCAGGGAGGAGGCGAACTGGTCCACGCCACGTTGCTGAGGTTGCAGAGCATAGCCGAGCACACGCTTGGCAACAAGCGAACGCTCCGCCACCCTGTCCGGCGCTGCGAGCATGATTTCCAGCAGCCCGGCCTCGGCGCCGGTCAGGCGGTATTCGCGCCCGTCCCGGCCGAGCAGGCGCTGGCGTTGCGGGTCCAGCAGCACGTCGGCGGCCTCGATGCTGGACATGGAGGGGTCGGGGTCCTCCAGCCGCCGCAGCAGGGCACGCAGGCGGGCCACCGTCTCCCGCGCCGGGAAGGGCGGGGTAAGCACGTCGTCGGCGCCGAGTTCCAGCCCGGCGGCACGGTCCGCTTCCGAGTCCTGGGTGGAGAGCATGATGACGCCGCGATCCCGCCGGCCGGCGATGTCCCGCAACACCAGCAGGCCGCTGCCGTCGGGCAGGGAGAGATCCACCAGGGCGATGCGGGCGGCATCGAGGTCGGCGGCGCGGGCGGCGGCGATGCTGCCGGCGATGCGGACGTCGAAATCGGCGTTCTCGAGGATGCCGGCGAGGCTGGCGGCGATAGCGGGATCGGCTTCAACCAGCAGGACGCGGACGCGCTGCTGCGCGCGCGCTGGCCGGCGCGCGGCGGGTTCTGGCCCGGTTGCGGCTGTGGACGCTCTGCCCATGCGGCGCAGACTAGCGCTTCACGGGCGCTTTACCAACCTCTGGGTGTATGAGGTCTTGGGCTTTGCAATTATGCCGGGCGTGGGGTCGGCCCGTGCAACGCACCATGCAGACGGGCCAGCAGGGTGGCGGGGTCGCAGGGCTTGGCCATCATCGCTTCTCCGGCGGCATCTTGGTCCTCCTCGCTCAGGGCATAGCCAGACATCAACAGAACGCGCAGGCCGGGCAGACGTTCCCGCGCCAGGGCGGCGAGGCGGGGGCCGCTGATGCCGCCGGGCATGATGACGTCCGACAGCAGCAGGTCTGGGCGCAGGCCTTGGTCCAGCGCCGCCAGGGCGGCTGGGCCGTCTTCCAACGCCGTGACGCGGTAGCCCATGCGGCCGAGCTGCTGGGCGAGGCGGGCGCGGAGCGGGGCTTCGTCCTCCACCAGCAGAACGTGCTCCTGGGTGGGGGCGGGCTCGGGCGGGGCGGGCGTGGTGGGGTCGGCCGGCTGGTCCTGGGTGGCGGGGATTTCGTTGAAGAAGACGCCGACGCCGTCGCCCGCCGCGAAGGCGTTGAACCTGAGGCGGTAGTGGCCGTCCTCGAAGGCTTGCTCGAAGCTGCGGGGCTGGCCGGTGGCGGCGACGGCGTGCAGATGCTCGAACAACGGCAGGTCCACCAGGTGCGGGAAGATATCCCACATGGCGGCGACGGGCAGCCCGCCGTCCGGCCGTAGCCCGCCGCCCTGCTGGATCAGGTGGCGGGCGGCGGCGTTGGCGTAGGTGATGCGCCAGGCGGCATCCAGCGCGACGAAGCCGTTCTCCATGGCTTCCAGCAGGCGCTCCATGCGGCCACGGGCGGTGCGGGCATCCTGCGCCGCGCGCTGGGCGGCGGCGAGCAGGCGGCGGTTGGTGATGGCGATGCCGGCCACCCGGGCCAGTTGCGCCAGCACCGCTTCCTCATCCGCCGAGAAGCGGCAGGCGCGGCTGGCGACGGTGAGGGTGCCGAGGGGGGCGCCATCCTCCCGCCGCATGGCGATGCCGAGGCGGGCGGGCAGGCCTTGGGTGGCCGGGACGGCGTGGGGGACCAGGGCGTCCTCCCGCGGGCTCCAGGCCTCCAGCGCGGAGAGGATGTCCTGGGGGAGGGGATTGTCGGGGTCGTTGGAGAAGGTGACCTGCGGTGCGGTGCTGTCCTCGTGCAGGGTGATGCAGGCGTAGGGGACGGCCAGCGTCTCCCGCGTCAGGCGGGCGATGTAGCTGAGGAGGGCCGGGAGTTCCGGCCTGGTGGCGATGCCGGCGGCGCCGTCGGCCAGGCGTTGCAGGCGCGCGGTGGCGGCGGCCTGCGTGGCGACGCGGCGGCTTGCCTCCCGCTCCAGCAGCAGGATGGCCAGGGCGGCGGCGGCGATGAGCAGGACGGTGAGGGTGGCGCCCACCGTGGCGCGCTGTTGCCAGCGGGTGATGGCCGGGCTGTTGGCGAGGCCGAGCGAAACGACGAGCGGGTAGCCGGGCACCGGGCGGATGGCCATGTAGCGGGCCACGCCGTCCAGGGATGAGGTGCCGATGCCGTCCCAGTTGGTGGCCCGGCTGATGAAGAGGCCCAGCCTGGCGGCGTTGGGCATCGGCTGGCCGATCATGGCCTGTGGCAGGGCGGGGATGCGGGCGAGGATGCGGGCTTGGCGGTCCAGCACCGCGACGCTGGATTCGGGGCCGAGCTGGAGGCGGGCGTAGAAATCCTGCAGCAGGCGGACCGGCAGCAGCGCCACGGCCAGGTTGCCATCCCCGATGCGCCGGGACAGGGGCAGCAGGGCGCCGGCGGCGGCCTGCAGCGGCTGGCCGATCAGGGCCTGGCGCTGCGGTTCGGCCGGCAGGGCGGCGGCGAGGCCGGCGAGGGCGGCGGGGCTGACCCCTTGCAACTGCCGGCGGCTTTCCGGCGTGGCCTGCAGGATGTCGCCCTGCGCGCCGAGCAGGACGAGGGTGACATCGTCCGGTGCCGCTTGCTCCCGCTGCGAGAGGGCGGAGAGGAAGGCGGAGGGCAGGTTCAGTGAGTCGGCGGTGCCGGCGTGGTCGATGCCCAGCAGCATCTGTTCCAGCCCGCCGAGGATGGCGCCGGCCTGCGCCGCCACCGTATCCGCCAGCGAGCCGGCTTCCCGCAGCACCTGCCGCTCCGTCGCCGCGCGGTCCTGCCACAGGTAGAACCAGACGCCACCGCCGGCCGAAAGGACGATGGCGCCGAGCAGGGCAAGCGGGGCGAGGCGGCGGGCGGAGGGCATGAATCGGCGCCAGGCGGTTGCCTGGACGGCCGGGCCAGCGATCGCGTTGGGCGTGCCGTCAGGCAAGGAGGGGAGTCATGATGCTAAGGCGACGCTTGTGCGGCCGGAACGGAGCGGCCCGCAATAGATAAGCGTTGCCTGCGCCGTAATTTCGCGGGCGCCGCAGGTGGGGGGGCCGGGCAGGGGCCTGGATAATGTCTCAGGCAAGCAGGGGAAGGCGTTCCGCCATGGCGATGTGCGACAGCAGGGTGAGGGCGGCGGCGTAGTAGTCCTGCGCCTCGGCCACCGAGGGGAGCGGCACGGTGCTGGGCGCCATGTTGCCGGCCACCCGCGCCACGGCCTGCTGGCCGGAGTTGAGCGGGTAGGAGGCGGGGGTGTTGTCCGTCAGCGAGACCCAGGCCGGCTGGAAGGCGCGGCCGGGCTGGGTCCAGAACGCGACGGCGGCGGTGGCGGCGGGTTCGCGCGCCATGCCGGCCCAGGCGAGGTAGAGCGGCACGCGGACGGCATCGTAGGAGAAGCGCGGCTCCCACCCCGGGGCGATGCTGGGGCGGCCGCCGGCGCGGGGCAGGCGGACCCAATCCGGCGGCAGGCCGTAGCGGCCGAAGCGGGCTTCGCGCAGCATGGCCACGCCATCCCGGTACAGGTCGGCCCACGGGTTGTTGACGCCGCCGAGGGCGGCGAAATCGGCGAAGGCGGGGAAGACGTAGTAGGACGGGTTGGCCACCACGTGGTCCCGGTGGTCGAAGCCGAAGGCGGCGGGCAGCAGGACGGTGCGGCCGCCGATGGTGCGGACGCAGAGGCGGGCGAGGTCGTTGCAGATGTCGCTGGCCATCTGCCGCAGTTCCGGCCGCTGCCAGCGATGCGAGGCGCGCAGCAGGGCCCAGGCGATGAAGATGTCGCCATCGGCGGCGTTGTTGCCGTCCTCGACCGGGCGGGCGCGGTCGGGGCGCCACTGCCAGGCATGCAGGGCGTCGTTCGGCCGCTTCAAGGCGCGCTGGGTCCAGGCGAGGAGCTGGTCGAAGGTGGCGCGGTCATCATGCGCCTCGGCCATCAGCAGGGCCCAGCCCTGGCCTTCGGAGTGGGAGGTGTTGCCATTGCCGGTGTCGATGACGCGACCTTCGCGGCTGACGAAGCGGTCGCGGAACAGGACCCATTCGGCATTGGAGGGCGAGCGCGAGACGGCGCGGTAATCGGCGTGGCCCTGGTTCGACCGCGTGGTGCCGCAGATCGCCAGGGCTGCCAGAGCTGCAAAACCTCGCCGCGTCATCGTCCGCATCTTGCGTCACCTGGCTGGGCTACGGGCTGCGATGCCGTTTGGCAGGCCAACCCGAATGAAGTGCTTGAAGGTGATTATGCACGCGCAGGATGCAGGGATTAAGGACAACTATCCGTGAATGTGTAAGATAATCTGACGGGAGGTGATCGGATAGAATGTGTTTTATCAAGAGGTTGAATGAATTTTTGCGGTGCCGCTCAAGCCGCTCTTTCTTTCGGATAGTGTAAACAACCCCGCCGCCGTGGGATGGGCGAATTTACAACCGTGACCACGGCATCGCCACCTGGAGCGGGGCCGGACCACGTCTTTTCAGAGGCTTCGCGCATGTTCCTCGCCTGCCATGCAAAACGGGCCAGCAGATGTCCTGCTGGCCCGGTGTTGCGTCGGATCGTGGCGGCGAGTGCTGCCGGAGTCAGGCCTTCAGGCGCAGCACGGCGACGGGGAGGGTGCCGAGCAGGGCATCGACTTCCAGCCGCTGGCCCTGGCGGAAGGTGCTGTCGTCCAGCACACCGTGCCAGTCGCCCTGGATCTCCCCGGGCAGGTGCAGGGTGGTGCCGCGCCAGTGGCCGGGCGGGAAGCCAGGGCGCTCGGCCGGGGCTCTCGCGGCGCGCAGCGGGGCGACGACCAGGATGGCATCCTGCCCCTGGCGGCGCAGGAAGGCGAACACGGCTTCCCCCTGCGGGCCGGTGGCGATCAGCGGCGTGTAGTCGCCCTGGTGGAACAGCGAGGGCAGCTCCGCCCGCAGTTGCAGCAAGCGGTGGATGATGGCCTGCTTGACGCGGCCATCCTGCCACTGGCCGAGCAGGGCCTGTGGCGCGGTGGCGGCGCTGAGGGCCTGCTGGCGCTGGGCGAAATCCACCGGGCGGCGGTTGTCCGGGTCCACCAGGCTTTCGTCCCAGAACTCGGTGCCCTGGTAGAGGTCCGGCACGCCGGGCAGGGTGTAGCGCAGCACGGTCTGCGCCAGGCCGAGCGTGGCGCCGGCCGGGGCGAGGCGGGCAGCGAAGGCGGCGATGTTGTCCAGCAACTCCGGCTCCTGCTTCTCGTCCAGCACGGCTTTCAGGAAGTCGAGCGATGCGGCTTCGTATTCCTCGTCCGGGCTGGCCCAGCTGGAGCGGCGCTTGGCTTCCCGCATGGCCTTCTGCTGCCAGCCGGCGAGGCGTTCCACCCAGGCCTCGATGCCCGCGCGGTCCGTGGTGCGCAGGCCTAGGGGCCAGGAGGCGACCAGCATCTGGAACAGCATGGCGGCGTCGGCGGGCTCCGGCCCCGGGCCGGTCGGCAGGTCGGCGCGCAGGTGGGAGCTGGCGGCCATCCAGCCACGCAGCACGGCGGCCCATTCGTCCGGCATGCCGGCCAGGGCGGCGAGGCGCAGGCGCACATCCTCGCCCCGCTTGTGGTCGTGCGTGGCGGTGGCGAGCATGGCGCCGGGGACCTGCCGCAGCCGTTCCTTGTTGGCGGTGTGGAAGGCGGATGGCGTCAGGGAGAAGGCGTCCGGATGGGAGCCGACCTCGTTGCGGGAGAGCAGGCGGCCGTAGCGGTAGAAGGCCGTGTCCTCCACCGACTTGGCGGCGGTGGGGGAGGAGAGCTGCTGGAAGCGCGTGCGGGCGACGAGGCGCAGCGCGCGCTGCTCGGCGGGCAGGTTGAGGATGCGTTCCTCGCCCAGCCAGAGATGCAGCAGGTCCAGCACCGCGTGGTCGTCCACCGGCAGGGTGGCGCGGGCGGCGCCGACGGCGCGCAGGAGGATGGTGGCATCCTGGGAGGACGGGCGGCCGGCACGGTTGTAGGTGCGGTAGACCGGGAAGTGAACGAGGATCTCGGTCAGCACCCGGCGGATATGCGCCAGCGCCACGTCCCGCGTCATGGGATCGGCGCGGGCGATGCGGTGCAGGGCAACGGCGCAGGCCTCGCGCTCGGCGGCGAGGTTGTCGCGCAGAATCTGGCGGCGGGCGAGGCGTTCCTCCGCCGGGAAGTCCCGGCGGCTGCCGGAGACCTCCCGCCACAGGATGGAGAGCGGGGCCTCGCCGGCCGGGTCGTGCAGCACGGCGGCGACCTGGTCCATGAAGTCGTAGCCGGTGGTGCCGTCCGTGCGCCAATCCCGCGGCAGGGGCTCGCCGGGGGCGAGGATCTTCTCGACCAGGATGTAGGGGGCGCCCTGCGCGGAATCGGCGGGGCGCTGGGGGGCCAGGGCTTCCATGCGGCGGCGCAGCTTGCGGGTATAGGCGCCGGGCTGGGCCAGGCCGTCCACATGGTCGATGCGCAGGCCGTCGATCAGGCCTTCGCCGTAGAGGCGCAGGATCAGGGCGTGGGCTTCGTCGAAGACCTGCGGCACCTCGACCCGCACGCCGGCGAGGCCGGTGACGTCGAAGAAGCGGCGCCAGTTGATTTCTTCCGACGCCAGCTTCCAGTGGGAGAGGCGGAAATTCTGCTTCTCCAGCAGCGCGTGCAGGCGGGCGCGGCCTTCGGGCGTCGCGGCATCGTAGGGCGCCAGGCCGTCCGGGGCGGCGAGGATGGCCTGCGCGTCCCGCGGGCGGATGGGGAAGAGGTCGTCGTAATAGATGGCGGCGAGGCCGGTGGGGCCTTCGGCGGCCAGGGTGATCTCGCCATCCGCCAGGGCCTCGCCATACGGGCGGCCGAGGAAGGGGGCGAGCATCTTGCCGCGCAGGGCGGGGTCGTCGGAATTCCAGTCGATATCGAAGAAGTTGGCGTAGCGGCTGTCCGGGCCATGGGCCAGCACGTCCAGCCAGGGGGCGTTGCCGCGGCCGCCGACGCCCATGTGGTTGGGCACGATGTCCAGCAGCAGGCCCATGCCGTGCTGGCGCAGCGTGGCGGTGAGGCGGCGCAATGCGTCCTCCCCCCCCAGTTCCGGGTTGATGGAGGCGTGGCTGATGGTGTCGTAGCCGTGGGTGGAGCCTGGGCGCGCCGTGAGGATGGGCGAGGCGTAGAGATGGCTGATACCGAGGCTGGCGTAGTACGGCACGGTGGCCGCCGCGTCGTCCAGCGTGAAGCCCTTATGCAACTGCAGGCGGGCTGTCGCGCGCGGGGTGGTGGTGATGGTTGGCTGCGTCATCTGGGCTGTCTCTCCGCGCGGGCAGGTGCTTGACGCATGGGCAGGGGGGCAAGTTGCAGCTTCGCGCCTGGGTTGGAACGAATGCGGCCGGGATGCATGCGGGCACTCAGCCGAGGCCGGCGGGCGGGGGGACCAGCCAGTCGCCGAGCTCTCCCCCCGCGACGGTGGTGGCCAGCAGGCCGCCCATGAACAGGATGAAGGCCCCGGCGGCCCGTGGCAGGGTGCGGGCCTGCAGCAGGTAGACCGCGAGGCCCAGCGGCATGAACAGCAGCACCAGGATACGGGCGAGGCCGCCGGGCGGGCGGTAGCCGCCCTGACGTGCATCCGCGCTGCACCACCAGGCGGTGAGGCCCACCAGGATGAGGGCGACGACGAGATCCGCCCACGTCATGCTGGTGGCGTAGGCGGTGCCGGCCAGGGAATCCGCGATCGGGCTGAGGAAGCTGACGGCCAGCAGGGCGGCGTAGATGGCGCCGGGCGGGACGGGGCGCAGCCGGGCGATGCCGTTCAGCATGACTCGCTCCATCCTTGCAGCGTGCGGCGGGGTGGCTTGTGCTGCGCAGTATCGGGATGGGATGCCGCCTTGTCGAGCATGGCCGCGCCCCGGGCGTGGCGGCCCCGGGGCGCGGCGCGGGGTGCGTCAGTTGAGGAACTCGGGCGAGATCATGCTGGGCAGGAACAGCACCAGGGAGGGCCAGGCGATGATCAGCAGCAGCACGGCGAACATGGGCAGCAGCATGATGAAGGTGTCCTTCAGCGCATCCGCCATGCGCATGCCGGCGACGGAGCAGGCCACCATGAGGCATATGCCGTAGGGTGGCGTGACCAGGCCGAAGGCGAGCGAGACGATGCCGATCATGGCGAACTGGATGGGGTCCATGCCCACGGAGATCGTCAGCGGCTGCAGGATGGCGCCGACGATGATGATGGCGGGAATGGCATCCAGGAAGCAGCCGGTGATGAGGAAGACGCAGGCGATGAAGACGCCGGTGCCGAACTGGTTGAGGTTCCAGCCCATGACGCCTTCCAGTAGCACGCGCGGGATTTCGTAATAGGCCAGCAGCCAGCCGAAGGCGCTGGCGGTGCCGACGCAGAACAGGGCGATGGCGGCGAGGCGGCCGGAATCCACCAGGCTGTCCCACAGGCCCTTCATGTCCATCTCCCGGTACACGAGCAGGGAGAGGGCGCCGGCGTAGAGCACGGCGATGCAGGCGGATTCGGTGGCGGTGAACCAGCCGAACAGCTTGCCGCCGATGATGATGAAGGGCGTCATCAGCGCCGGGATGGAGATGAACAGCGCGTTCAGGATCTCCCGCAGCGAGGCGCGGGGATAGGTGGGGTAGCCGCGCCGCTTGGCATAGACATGCACGGTGGCCATCTGCACGCCGGCGATGAGGATGCCGGGGATGACGCCGGCCAGGAACAGGCCGCCGATGGAGACGGTGAGGACGCCGCCCCAGACGATCATCAGGATGGAGGGCGGGATGATGACGGCGAGCACGGCCGAGACGGCGGTGATGGCGACGGAGAAGCTGTCGTCATAGCCTTCCTTCCGCTGGGCCTCGATGAAGATCTTGCTCTGGCTGGCGGCGTCGGCGGTGGAACTGCCGGAGATGCCGGCGAAGAAGAAGGACAGCACGACGTTCATCTGCGCCAGGCTGCCGGGGAAGTGGCCGACGAGACTTCGGGAGAGCAGCATCAGCCGGTCCGTGATGCCGCCGATATTCATCAGGTTGGCGGTCAGCAGGAAGAAGGGCACGGCCAGCAGGATGAAGCTGTTGTAGGCGTTGAACGTCTCCTGCACCACGATGAAGGGGGAGAGGTGCGGTTCGATCAGCATGATCGGCAGGCAGGCGACGCCGAGGGCGAAGGCCACGGGCACGCGCAGGGCAAGCAGCAGGAAGAAGCAGCCGAACAGGATGGCGGCCGCGATCCCCGGGGTCAGCAAGGCGCCGTTCATGCGTGGGATTCCGGTTGGGAGAGAAGGCGGGCGGCATCGACCATGCGTTCCGCGCTGAAGATGGCGAAGGAGAAGCCGGCCAGGGGCCAGGCGATGTGGATCGTCCAGAGGGGAAGCTCCGCCATCTCGCTGATGCGGTAGAAGGCGAACTCGGTGAATTCCCAGCCGAAGAACAGGAAGACGAACGAGAAGATCAGCACGAAGGTGCCGGCCACCAGCTCCACCTTCGCGTTGCCGCGTGGGGTGAGGAGGGGGAAGACATCGACGACGAAGTGGGTGCCTTCCCGCACCGCCAGCATGGCGCCGATCATCACCATCCAGACCAGGCCGAAGCGGGCCATCTCCTCGGTCCAGATGTAGTGGGGGATGATGGCGGTGAAGCGGGAGAAGATCTGCAGGGTGACGGGGAAGAGCAGGATGAGGACGGTGAGCCCGAGCAGGATCTGCAGCAATGTGCCGTAGCCCGCGGTGAAGCGGCGCAGGGGACCGGGCTTCTCAACAGCATCTGTCATACGTTTTCCAACCAAGGGGCCGCCCGCGCGGTGGCGGGCGGCGTTGCGCCAGCGTGGTTCCCGGCGGGTGCGCCGGGGCGGAAGCGGCTGAGAGCGTGACGCGTTCACGTGCGTTCACGCACCATGCTCTCGGCCTTTGTCTGGTCGCGTGATTCGGGCTTTCGGTCATTCCACCTCCAGCCATCACGCTCTAGCTGGTGACGGCGGTGATGCGGCTCATGATGCCGTCGGCCTCGATCTCCTTCGCGTAGGCGGCCATGACGGGCGCGACCTTTTCCAGCAGCGCCTGGCGTTCGGTGAACTCGATCTTCTTCAGGCGGCCGGAGGCGGCGAGGGCGTCGATCTTCTGGCTGTCCTCGGTCGATTCGATCTGGCGGCCGAAGGCGCCGGCTTCCGCGCCGGCGCGGCGGATGGCGGCCTGCAGGTCCGGCGGCAGCCGGGTGAAGACGGCGGAGGAGAAGCAGATGGGCCGGACGGTGATGGCATGCTGCGTCAGCGCCAGGTTGGGCGCCACTTCGAAGAAGCGCATCTGCTCGACGCCCGCGGCCTCGTTCTCGCCGGCCTGGATGACGCCGTTCTGGATGGCGTTGTAGATCTCGTTATAGGCGATGACGGTGGGCGACATGCCGGCGGCGGAGAAGGTACGGCTCCAGATCGGTGCACCCTGCACGCGGACCTTCACGGCGCGGAGGTCCGCCACGGTGGCCATGGGCTTGCTGGCGAAGATGTTGCGGACGCCGCCGCCGGCATAGCCGACGAGCATGACGCGGGCACGCTTCTCCACTTCGTCGCCGATCGGCTTCAGCAGATCCTGGTCCATCACCTTGTTCCAGTGGGCGAGGTCCCGGAACAGGAAGGGGGCGTCGATGAAGGGCGCGGCGCGGGAAAAGGTGGACATGTGCGCGGGGGACACGATGCCGTAATCCACCGCGCGGCCCTGGGCCATGTATTCGAAGTACTGCTTTTCCAGGCCGAGGCTGCTGTTCTTGTGCAGGATGAAGTTGATGGGCTTGCCGTAGTACTGCTTCACCAGTTCCTCGAACCGCACTAGGCAGCGGGTGAAGGCATGTTCGTCGTTGAACTGGGATGCGCCGTTCAGGGTGATGGTTTGTGCCTGGGCTTTGCCGGTGATGGCGAAGCCGGCCAGTGCGGCGGCACCGCCCAGAAGGAATCGTCTCTGCATGGTGGTCTCTCCCCTTGATGGCCGAGCTGCGCCGGCCTGGGGGAAAGGCTAAACAACCTGTAACGAAATCGGAATTAAAGATTTGGGGGCGGCGGGGGTTTGCCTGTGGCGCGGGGCCTTGAGAGGGGGTGCCGCCCCCCGCTCAAGGTTCCTGGTCACGGGGCGCGGCGGGCGCGGGCGAGGCCGCGCAGGCGCATCTCCACCACCGGGTCGGCCAGCATGCGCTCCACCGGCGTATCGAAGCGCCGGCGCCAGTTGGGGTGCTGGTTGGTGGTGCCGGGCAGGTTGGGCTGTTCCTCGGCGGCGACAGCATCCTCCAGCGGCAGCAGGGCCAGGTGGCAGGCGGAGCGGCCGATATGGGCGGCGGCGGCATCGGCGGCGGGGCGGCCGCGTTCCCGCGACGGGACGCGGGCGCTCTGCGCGACGCCGGAGGCCCTGAAGGCGGCCCAGAGGGCATTGCGGTCCGCCTGGCGTTCCTTCGGGCTTTCCACCGGGGTGAAGCCGAGCTTCTTGCGCCAGACGATGTCGTTGCCCGTCCACCAGCCGGCGACGGTGGCGAGGTCGTGCGTCGAGGTCATGGCGACGGCGCCGGGGGTCCATTGGCCGGGGGCGGTGAAGCGCTGGCCGTTCTTTTCGAACCACAGCACCCGCATGCCGGCGAGGCCGGCCTTCTGCAGCCGGGGGCGGAAGCCGGCGGGGACGGTACCGAGATCCTCGCCGATCACCACCGCCTTGTGGCGCCACGATTCGAGCGCGACGAGGCGCAGCAGATCCTCCAGTGGGTAGCGGAGATAGGCGCCGTCCTTCGGTGAGGCGCCTTCCGGCACCAGCCAGAGGCGGCGCAGGCCGAGGACATGGTCCAGCCGCACGCCGCCGGCATTGCGGAAGGCGGCGCCGAGCATTTCCCGGAAGCCGGCGAAGCCGGACGCCTGCAGGCCGTGCGGGGAAAAGCTGGTGATGCCCCAGCCCTGGCCACGCCGGTTGAAGATATCCGGCGGCGCGCCGATCTCGACCCGTTGCAGCATGTCCGCCTGGCGGCCCCAGGCATCGCTGCCGCCGTTGTCGACGCCGATGGCGAGGTCGGCGATCAGGCCGATCCGCATGCCGCCGGCCTTGGCGGCGCGCTGGGCGCCGGAGAGGCCGCGCTCGGCCAGAAATTGCAGGAAGACGTGGAACTCGACCTCCGCCGCGTGCTCGGCGGCGAAGGCGGCGACGGCGGGGCTTTGCGGGTCCCGCAACTCGGCGGGCCAGTCGTGCCAGTGCCAGCGCAGCGGGTCGGCGCCGAACTGGGCCTGGTGCAGCGCCTCGAACACCGCATGGCGTTCCAGCGCGGCGCCACCTTCGGCCCGGAAGGCGGCGAAGGCGTCGCGTGAGGCCTGCGGGGCGTTGACGAAGGCCTTGAACAGGTCCCGCAGGATGGCCAGCCGGGTCTCGGCGGTGGCGGGCCAGTCGATCAGCGTCAGCGCGTCCAGCTCCGCCAGCCGCTTGGCGAGGTGGGCGGGGGGCTCGAAGGGCTCGCCCATGACGTCCCCCGCATCGGCGTGGCGGGCATCGAGCCGGGCGCGGCTGGATGGGGCGTAGGGGCTGAAGCGGTTGGGATCGGCGGAGAACTGCGCGTGGACGGGGCTGATGGCGATGGCATCGGCCCCCAGGGCGGCGGCGGGGGTGGCGAGGGCTTCCAGCGCCGCGTAGTCCCCGGTGCCTTGCGGGCTTTCCCGCCGCAGCGAATAGAGCTGGGCAGTGAGGCCCCAGGCGCGGCCATCCGGGCAGGCATCGATGATGCGGTGGGCGTGGTCCGGCGCCACGGCAAGGATGAGCTGCCGGCTGCCGGATTCGATGACGTAGTAGCCCGGCTGGCTGGGCGCGGTGATGCGGGCGCCGCGATAGGCGGGGGTGGCGGTGCCGTCGGCGCTGGTACCGTCCTCCGCCTCGATCCGGTAGGGGCCGGGGGGCATGTCCAGGCGCAGTTCCCGGCCGGCCTCGGTGGTGACGAGGGGCGGCGGGGTGGCGTGCATGGCGTTGCGCTGCGCGGCCAGGCTCTCGGCGATCTGCGCCTCGCTGTCGGCAGGCAGGCCGAGGGCGTTGAGCAGGGTGCGCAGCGCCTCCGGCGCCACGGTCATGGGGTTGCCGTGCGCGTCCCGCCACTCGGCCATCAGGCCGGCAGCGCGGGCGAGCTGGAGCAGCGCGTCGTCGCTCACGGCTGCTGCAGCCAGGCGACGGCGCCGAAGCCGCCCAGGCCCTCGGCTGCCAGAGCAGCGGCGAGGCCGGGGCGGGACTCGGCCAGGACCTCGCCCGGGCCGGGCTGGCAGGCCACCGGGGCATCGGCGAACTGCGCCGCCACGGTCAGGATGGCGCCATTGCCGAGGCGCCACTGAGCGCGCACGCCGGTGTCATGCAGCGCATGGGCGCCGAGGCTGGTGGCGGCGGCGAGATGCGGCGCCAGGGATTCCTTGCGGGCGCGCAGCAGGCTGCCGACGAAGGCCTCGACCGCCGCATGGCGCGGCTGCAGGCGCTCGGCCGGGTCGGGGCGGCTGGCCTCGAACGTGCCGGGGGCGTTGGGGTCGGGGATCTTCTCGCGCCGCTCCGGGTCGTTGAAAGAGGCGAAGCGGGCGAATTCCTTGCGGCGGCCTTCGCGCACGGCGGTGGCCAGTTCCTCGGTGGTGAAGCCGGTGAAGAACAGGAAGGGGCGTTCGGAAGCCCATTCGTCGCCCATGAACAGCATGGGGACCTGGGGCGAGAGCAGCAGCAGCAGCAGGGCGGCGCGCACGCCTTCCGGCGGGGCGAGCTGGGCGATGCGCTCGCCCATCGCGCGGTTGCCGACCTGGTCGTGCGTCTGCAGCGAGTTGATGAAGGCGCTGGGCGGCAAGTGGGCGCTTTGGCTGCCGCGGGCATGGCCGAGATTCTTCGATTCCTCGCCCTGATAGACGAAGCCGTTGGCCAGCGCGCGGGCCAGGTGGGCGGCCGGGCGGTCGGAATAGTCGGCGTAGTAGGATTCTTCCTCGCCGGTCAGCAGGACGTGCAGGCAGTGGTGGACGTCGTCGTTCCACTGCGCCTCGAAATCCGATTCCAGCAGGGTGGCGTCGTTGCGCTCATTCTCCAGCACCAGGGCGATGTGGCGGCCGGCGGTGGCCTGGCGGGCGCGGGCGGAGAGCTCCTGGAGGAAGGTGTCGTCCTCAATGGCATGCACGGCATCGAGGCGCAGGCCGTCGAAGCGGAATTCGGTGAGCCAGTAGAGGGCGTTCTCGATGAAGAAATCCCGCACCGGGGCGCGGGTGAAGTCGATGGACTGGCCCCAGGGATTGGCCTTGTCCTGGTGGAAGAAGACGGGGGCGATGGCGCCCCAGTAATTCCCGGACGGGCCGAAATGGTTGTAGACGACGTCGAGCATGATGGAGAGGCCGTGGCCATGCGCGGCATCGACCAGGGCGCGCAGCTCGTCCGGCGTGCCGTAGGTCTCGGCGGGGGCGTAGGGCAGGACGCCGTCATAGCCCCAGTTGCGCAGGCCGGCGAAATCCGCGACCGGCATCAGCTCCAGCGTCGTGACGCCGAGGGCGGCGAGGCGGGGCAGGTCGGCGATGACGCCCTTGTAGCCGCCATAGAGGCCGACATGCAGTTCGTAGACCACGGATTGCGGCCAGGGCGTGCCCTTCCAATCCGGGTGCTGCCATTCATAGGCGGCGGGGTCGGTGACGACGCTCCAGCCATCCACATCGCCATCCTGGGCGGTGGAGGCGGGGTCGGGCACCGAGAGGCCGTTGCCGAGCTTGTAGCGATAGCGGGTGCCGGCGGGCGCCTCGGCCTCCAGCGACCACCATTCGTCATCCTCCCGCCGCAGGGGCAGGGGGTCCTGGCCCTGGCGCTCCAGCATCACGGCCGAGTGGCCGGGCGCCCAGAGGCGGAAGCGGGTGAGGCCGGCGGCGGCGGGGATGGCACCGAAGGAGCGGGTCATGCGTTTGTCTCTGCCGGAACGAAGGCTACCAGAAGCCTGGCGGAAAGGTGCGAAATTGTTTCGCTTGCGGTTTGGACGGTCCGCTCCTCGGCCTCCGGCTCCGCGCTGTCCAGCACCATGCGCCAGGGCAGCAGCGGGGCGGGCAGGTTGAAGACGCGGTCCTCGGCCGTGCCGTTCACCAGCAGGAGGGAGACCTCGGCGCCGCCATCGACCGTGGCGGCGCGCCGGAGGACCAGCACGCGGCCTTCCGGGTCGTTCCAGGCCTCGGGCGTCATCAGCGAGCCGCGGTCGTCGAACCAGGCGATGTCGGCGATGCCGGGGAGCGGGAAGGTCTGGCCGTGCAGGTAGGTGGCGCTGCGCAGCGTGGGGTGGGCGCGGCGCAGCGCGGCGGCGCGGGCGAAGAAGTGGGAGAGGGCGATTCCGTCCGCGCCGCCCGAGCCGTGCGGGCCGTCCGACCAGTCGAGCCAGGAGATGTCGTTATCCTGGCAATAGGCGTTGTTGTTGCCGAGCTGGGTGCGGCCGAACTCGTCGCCGCCGAGCAGCATGGGCGTGCCGTGGGAGGCGAGCAGCGTCATCAGCATGGCGCGGCGGATGCGGGCGCGCTGGGCGAGGATGGCGGCATCCTCGGTCTCTCCTTCCGCGCCCCAGTTGGCGGAGAAGTTCTCGCCATGGCCGTCGCGGTTCTCCTCGCCATTGGCGAGGTTGTATTTCTCCGTGTAGGCGGTGAGGTCGTGCAGAGTGAAGCCGTCATGCGCGGCGACGAAATTGATGCTGGCCCAGGGGCGACGGCGGCGCTTGTCGAACAGCTCGGACGAACCGGAGAGGCGGGCGGCGAGGTCGGGGCGGATGCCGTCGTCACCGCGCCAGAAGCGGCGGATGTCGTCGCGGAAGCGGTCGTTCCACTCGGAGAAGCCGGGCGGGTGGTTGCCGAGCTGGTAGCCGCCGGGGCCGATGTCCCACGGCTCCGAGATCAGCTTCAGGCGTGAAAGGACGGGGTCCTGCCGCATGGCATCGAAGAAGCCCGAGCCGGGGTCGAAGCCATCCGCCTCCCGCCCCAGCGTGGTGCCGAGGTCGAAGCGGAAGCCGTCCACGCGGAACGAGGTTGCCCAGTAGCGGAGACTGTCCATGACCATCTGCAACACGCGCGGATGGGAAAGGTTGACGGTGTTGCCGCAGCCGGTCTCGTCGATGTAGCGGCGCGGCTGGCCGGGCAGGGTGCTGTAATAGCTGGCATTGTCCAGCCCGCGCCAGGAGAGGGTCGGGCCCATCTCGTCCGCTTCGCAGGTGTGGTTGTAGACGACGTCCAGGATCACCTCGATCCCCGCCGCGTGCAGGCGGCGGATGGCGACGCGGATCTCGTCCAGCGCGCCGGTGGAGAGGTAGCGGGGTTCCGGTGCGAAGAAGGAGAGGGTGGAGTAGCCCCAGTAGTTCTTGAGGCCCTTCTCCACCAGGAAGCGGTCCTGCGCGAAGGCGTGCACCGGCAGCAGCTCGATCGCGGTGATGCCGAGCTTCTGCAGATGCTCGATGACGCGGGGGTCGGCCAGGGCGGCGAAGGTGCCGCGTTCGCGCGGTGCCAGGTCGTCGCGCAGGATGCTGAGGCCGCGCAGATGCGTCTCGTAGATAACGGTGCGGTCCCAGGGGACGTTGGGCGGGCGGTCGTCGCCCCAGTTGAAGGCGTCGTCGGTGACGATGGCCTTGGGCATGGCGGCGGCGCTGTCCCGCCGGTCGAACCCCAGATCGGCGCGGCTGCCATGGGCGCGGTAGCCGTAGAGGGCATCCGTCCAGCGCAGGTTGCCCTGCAACTGCTTGGCGTAGGGGTCCAGCAGCAGCTTGTTGGGGTTGAAGCGGTGGCCTTCCTCCGGCCGGTAGGGGCCGTGGACGCGGTAGCCATAGACCTGGCCGGGGCGGGCTTCCGGCAGGTAGCCGTGAAAGACCTCATCCGTGCATTCAGGCAAAGCGAGCCGGGCGAGTTCCTTTCGCCCGGCCGCATCGAACAGGCAGAGCTCCACCTTCTCCGCATGCGCGGAGAAAAGGGCGAAGTTGACGCCCAACCCGTCCCAGCTGGCGCCGAGCGGGTCGGGCCTGCCCGGCAGCAGCCGGTCGGCGATGGGCGGCAACTTAGTCGGCCGCCGGGGTCAGGACGATGGTCGCGAGGGGCGGCACCGTCAGGCTGAGGGAGGCCGGGTGGCCGTGCGAACCCTCATCCATGCCTTGCACCGAACCGCTGTTGCCCATGTTGCTGCCCCCGTAGATGGCGGCGTCGGAGTTGAAGATCTCCTTCCACTCGCCGGCCACCGGAATGCCGACAGTATAGCCCTGCCGCGGTATGGGGGTGAAGTTGCAGACCACCAGCACCGGCTTGCCGCCATTCGCGTCCAGCCGCAGATAGGCAAAGATGCTGTTGGCGGCGTCGTCGATGACCGACCACTGGAAGCCCTCGGGCTTGTCGTCCAGCGCATGCAGGGCGGGGATCTGGCGGTAGAGGCGGTTCAGGTCCCGCACCAGGCGCTGCACGCCGGAGTGGCGCGGGTCGTCCAGCAGGTGCCAGTCCAGCGAGCGGTCGTGGTCCCATTCACGCTGCTGGGCGATCTCGCCGCCCATGAACAGCAGCTTCTTGCCGGGATGCGTCCACATGAAGGACAGGTAGGCGCGGAGATTGGCGAAGCGCTGCCAGTCATCCCCCGGCATCTTGCCGATCAGCGAGCCTTTGCCGTGCACGACCTCGTCGTGCGACAGCGGCAGCATGAACTTCTCGGAGAAGGCGTAGACCAGGCCGAAGGTCATCTCGCCATGGTGGTGGCGGCGGTAGATCGGCTCACGCTCCATGTAGTTGAGCGTGTCGTGCATCCAGCCCATGTTCCACTTGAAGTCGAAGCCCAGGCCGCCATCGCGCGCCTTGGCGGTGACGCCCGGGAAGGCGGTGGATTCCTCGGCGATCAGCAGGCGGCCGGGGCAACGGTCCTCGATGACGCGGGAGAGTTCCTGGAGGAAGGAGATGCTCTCCAGGTTCTCACGCCCGCCATGGATGTTGGGCACCCATTCGCCGGGATTGCGGCTGTAGTCGCGGTAGAGCATCGAGGCGACGGCATCCACCCGCAGGCCATCGACGCCGTAGCGTTCCAGCCAGTGGATGGCGCTGCCGATCAGCAGGTTGCGGACTTCCCGGCGGCCGAGATTGTAGATGAGGGTGTTCCAGTCCTTGTGGAAACCCTCCTTCGGATCGGCGTGCTCGTACAGCGCCGTGCCATCGAACATGGCGAGGCCGTGCGGGTCGGACGGGAAGTGGGCAGGCACCCAGTCGAGGATGACGCCGAGCCCGGCCTCGTGGCAGCGGGCGACGAGGCGGGCGAAGTGTTCCGGCGGACCGAAGGGCGCGTGCGGCGCGAACTGGCCGAGGGGCTGGTAGCCCCAGGAGCCGCCGAACGGATGCGCCATGATCGGCAGGAATTCGAGATGGGTGAAGCCCATCTCGACCGCGTAGGGGATCAGCTTGTCGCCGAGTTCTTCCCAGCCGAGCGCGACATTGCCGTCGCCCCGGGCCCAGGAACCGGCATGGACCTCGTAGACCGAGATCGGCTCACCGGTGTGGAGCAGCGGGCGGTCGCGCCGCGGCCGGGTGGGGATGGCGGCGACGTCGGCGACGACGGAGGCGGTGGCGGGCGGGATCTCAACCTGCCAGGCGAAGGGGTCCGACTTCAGCGGCAGCAGGTTGCCGTGCGGGCCAAGCAGTTCGTACTTGTAGACGGCGCCGGGCTGCAGGCGGGGTACGAAGATTTCCCACACGCCGGCCTGCTGGCGCAGGCGCATCGGGTGGCGGCGGCCGTCCCAGCTGTTGAAGTCACCCACCACGGAGACGCGGGTCGCGTTGGGCGCCCAGACGGCGAAGCGGACGCCGGAGACGTCGTTCACCGACATCGGCTGCGCACCGAGGCAGAGCGCGATGTCCTGGTGCGTGCCTTCGTGCAGCAGGTGCAGGTCCAGGTCGCCCAGCAGCAGCGGGAAGCTGTAGGGGTCCTCGGTCTCCTCGGTGACGCCGGCCCAATCGATCCGCAGGGTGTAGAGGCCCTGCGGGATGCGGCCTTCGTAGAGGCCGGCGGGATGCACCAGCTCCAGCGGCAGCGCTTCCCCGCCGATGAGGGCGTGGACGGCGGTGGCGCCGGGCATCAGCACGCGCAGGATGCGGCCTTCCGGCGTCTCGTGCGGGCCGAGCAGGGCGAAGGGGTCACCGTGGCGCGCCTCGACCAGCGCGGTGATGGCGGCGTGGTCGGGGGTGTGGTCAGCCATTCGATGTATCCTTATCCGTCACGCGGCGCGCGAGTTCTTCCAGCCCGCGGAGCGGAATGCCGATCCAGGTTGGCCGGTTGGCGGCCTCATAGCAAATTTCGTAGGCGGCCTTTTCCAGCAGGAAGAGGTCGAGCAGGTCGGCCTCGGCTTCCGGGGCGGCCCAGCGCTTCGGCGCGGCTTCGTGCACCGCGCGGTAGGCGTCCAGGAAGGCGCTGCCGGCACGCTGGCGGAAGCTTTCCAGCAGCGGCGTGCGGCGTTCGTCCGTTGCCGCGGTGGAGGCCTGGGTGCCGGTGGCGGCGGCGCCCACCGCATAGTCGAAGGAACGCAGCAGGCCGGCCACGTCGCGCAAAGGCGAGCTCTTGGCGCGGCGCTGTTCCAGTGTCTTCGCGGGCTCGCCCTCGAAGTCGATGATGTAGGCGTCGCCTTGCACGACGAGGACCTGGCCCAGGTGGAAATCGCCATGGACGCGGGTCTTGAGCGTGCCGGCGGCGGTGTCCGCCAGGCGGTCCAGCGCCGCCATCAGGGGCTTGCGGTTGCTCGCCAGCCAGGCGGCGCGGGTCGCGTCCTCCTCGCTCTCGAAGGTCTTGACGCGGCCGAGCGCATCCAGCGCGGCGGTGAGCTGGGCGCGGGCGGCCTTGCCCCAGGCCTTGGCGTCGGCGTTGCTCACCGGCTGCGGGGCGAAGGCGGCGTCTTCCGCTTCCTCCGCCAGCAGGGTGTGCATCTCGGCCAGGCGCTGGCCGAGGGCGGCGGCGAAGTGCTCGTAGGGCGCGAAGGCGCCTTCCTTTTCCTCTTCCGACGTCTCGGCCACGGCCAGGGCTTCGACGGCGCGGGCGAGGAAGTCGAGCGTCCAGCCCCAGCCATCGCCCTGGTTGCGAACGAAGCCCTGCACGACGACGAGGGTGCGCGGCGTGCCGTCCGGCGTGACGCGGACGATCTCGCCCAGCAGCGGCGCGGTCTGGGCGAAGCCGCGCTCGGTCAGGTAACGGGTCATCTCCGTCTCGGGGCTGATGCCCTCGACGACGCGGCGGACCAGCTTCACCACGGCGTGGTCGCCGATGATGAGGGAGGAGTTGGACTGCTCCGACGACAGGCGGCGGATTTCCGCGTCCTGCGGGATGGCGGAGAGGTCGAACTGCGAGGTCGGCAGGAAGCGGATCTCGCCTTCCGACAGCGGCATCACGTCCGCGTCGGCCAGGCCGCGCAGGGTGGCGAAGGGCAGCGCATCCAGCGCGAAGGCATCGGTCAGCACGCCGACGCGGCGGCCGCGGCGGATGCGGGCCAGGGCCAGCTGCTGCGGCAGGGCGTTGGTCGTCTCATCCTCCCACGCCAGGCCGAGGGGGAGGAAGTAGCGGGCGGTGCCGTCTTCCCCGGTCGCTTCCACCTCGGTCAGCAGCAGGTCGTGCGTCTTGCCCTTCAGCACCTCGGCGAAGGCGAGGGTGGGGGCGCTGGACAGCCCTTCCTTGCCGGAGAACCAGCGCCGCTTGCTGAGGTACTGCGGCAGCGCCTGGTCTTCCAGCACCTTGCGGTGAGGCTGGTTGAGGACTTCGTTCAGTCCACTGCGGAGGACGATGGTGGAGAGTTCCGACATCGGTTCCGGTGCGGGGGTATGCCAGCTGGGCAAGGCGGCCTCCGTCGCGAGGAAGAACCAGTAGAAACCATAGGGCGGCAGGGTGAGCAGGTAGGTGAGCTGGCCGATGGGCGGGAAGGAAGCGCCACCGATCAGCTCCACCGGCACGCGGCCGGCGAAGGCGGACAGATCCAGCTCCACCGCCTGGGCGGTACGGGAGAGGTTGCAGACGCAGAGGATGGTCTCGCCTTCGTATTCGCGCAGGTAGGCGAGGATCTTGCGGTTGCCGGGATACAGGTAGCCGAAGGTGCCGCGGCCGAAGGCGCGGTGGCGCTTGCGCACCGCCAGCATGCGGCGCATCCAGTTCAGCGGCGAATGCTGGTCGGCGGCCTGGGCTTCGACGTTGACGGCTTCATAGCCGTAGATCGGGTCCATGATGCTGGGCAGCACCAGGCTGGCCGGGTTGGCGCGGGAGAAGCCGCCATTGCGGTCCGGCGACCACTGCATGGGGGTGCGGACGCCATCGCGGTCGCCGAGATGGATGTTGTCGCCCATGCCGATCTCGTCGCCATAGTACAGCACGGGCGTGCCGGGCATAGAGAGCAGCAGGCTGTTCATCAGCTCGATGCGCCGGCGGTCATGTTCCAGCAGCGGCGACAGGCGGCGGCGGATGCCGAGATTGATGCGGGCGCGCTTGTCCGAGGCGTAGGTGTTCCAGAGGTAATCGCGTTCCTTGTCCGTCACCATCTCGAGCGTCAGCTCGTCATGGTTGCGGAGGAAGATGGCCCACTGGCAGTTCTCGGGGATCTCCGGCGTCTGGCGCAGAATGTCGGTGATCGGGAAGCGGTCCTCCTGCGCCATCGCCATGTACATGCGCGGCATCAGGGGGAAATGGAACGACATGTGGCATTCGTCGCCGTCGCCGAAATACTGCTGCGTGTCCTCCGGCCACTGGTTGGCCTCGGCCAGCAGCATCTTGCCGGTGGCGTGCTCGTCCAGCGCCGCGCGGATCTTCTTGAGGACGACATGCGTCTCGGGCAGGTTCTCGTTGTTGGTGCCGTCGCGCTCGATCAGGTAGGGGATGGCGTCCAGGCGCAGGCCGTCCACGCCGGCATCCAGCCAGAAGCGCATGACGGAGAGCACCTCCTTCAGCACCTGCGGGTTGTCGAAATTCAGGTCGGGCTGGTGGCTATAGAAGCGGTGCCAGAAATAGGCGCCGGCCTCGGCGTCCCAGGTCCAGTTGGACTTCTCGGTGTCGATGAAGATGATGCGGGTGTCTTCGTACTTCTTGTCGGTGTCCGACCAGACGTAGAAGTTGCGGTGGTTCGACCCCGGCTTGGCCTTGCGGGCGCGCTGGAACCACGGGTGCTGGTCCGAGGTATGGTTGATGACCAGCTCGGTGACGATGCGCAGGCCGCGCGCATGCGCCTCGTGGATCAGCTTCCGGATGTCGGCCATGGTGCCGTATTCCGGGTGCACGCTCTTGTAGTCGGCGATGTCGTAGCCGTCGTCCCGCCGGGGCGAGGGGTAGAAGGGCAGCATCCAGATGGTGTCGACGCCGAGTTCGGCGATGTAGTCCAGCTTCTCGATCAGGCCGGGGATGTCGCCGACGCCGTCATTGTTGGAATCGTAGAAGGACTTGATGTGCAGCTGGTAGATCACCGCGTCCTTGTACCATTGCGGGTCTTCCGGCATCGGGTTGGGCGCGCGGGTGATCTTGGGCGTCTTCGTGGTGGGCGGCTTGCTCGGCATGTTCAGGCCTTGTCGGCGGCGCGGACGCGCCAGATGGCGAAGGGACGGTTGTACGGGTCCAGGCGCAGGTAACGGTGCGAGCCGTCCCAGCGCTCCTCGCCTCCATCCATGAGGTTCTCGGCAATCAGCGCGGCGCCTGGTGGCAGCCCCAGCTGGTATTGCGGCAATTCGATATGCATCTCCGGCGCCTGGTACGGATCCATGCTGACGGCGACGAGGATGGCATTGTCGCCCTCCGGCGTCGCCTTCAGGTACAGCATGACGTTCTCATGGCCGGAGGCCAGGGCGGTGAAGCCCAGATGCGTCTGCAGCGCCGGGTTTTCCCGCCGGATGTGGTTCAGGCGGGTGATCTCGGCGGTGATGTTGCCGGGGCGGTCGTAGTCCCAGGCGCGGATCTGGTACTTCTCGCTATCCAGGTACTCTTCCTTGCCGGGCTTGACTGGCGTCGCCTCGCACAGCTCGAACCCGTTATAGACACCCCAGAGGCCGGAGAGGGTGGCGGCCAGGGCTGCTCGGATGAGATGGCCGGGGCGGCCGCTGTGGTGCAGGAATTCCGGATTGATGTCCGGCGTGTTGACGAAGAAATGCGGGCGGAAGAAATCCGCCACCGGGGCTTCGTTCAGCTCCTGCATGTACTGCGTCATCTCCCAGCGCGTGTTGCGCCAGGTGAAGTAGGTATAGGACTGGCTGTAGCCGACCTTGGCCAGGCGATACATGACCTTGGGGCGGGTGAAGGCTTCCGAGAGGAACACGACCTCGGGCGCGCGGGCGCGGACCTCGCCGATCATCCATTCCCAAAAGGGCAGCGGCTTGGTGTGGGGGTTGTCCACGCGGAAGAGGTTGACGCCTTCCTTCACCCAGAACAGCACCACGTCCCGCAGCGCCAGCCACAGGGCGGGCTTGGCGCCTTCGGTGTAGAAGTCGACGTTGACGATGTCCTCGTACTTCTTCGGCGGGTTCTCGGCGTAGCGGATGGTGCCGTCGGGCCGCCAGTCGAACCAGTCCGGGTGCTCCTTCAGCCAGGGGTGGTCCGGCGAGCACTGGATGGCGAAGTCCAGCGCCAGTTCCAGCCCGTGTTCCTTGGCGGCTGCAACGAGCTTGCGGAAATCGTCCAGCGTGCCGAGCTCGGGGTGCAGGGCATCGTGGCCGCCCTCGGCGGCGCCGATGGCGTAGGGGCTGCCGACATCACCGGGCTCGGGCGTCAGGGTGTTGTTGCGGCCCTTGCGGTTCTTCTGGCCGATCGGGTGGATGGGCGGGAAATAGAGGACGTCGAAGCCCATGTCCCGCACCCGCGGCAGCGCGTCGATGACATCGCCGAAGGTGCCGTGGCGGTGGGCATCGCCGCTCTGCGAGCGCGGGAAGATCTCGTACCAGGAGGAGAAGCCGGCGGCGCGGCGCTCGATATCCAGCGGCAGCAGCGGCTCCTGCCGGAGGCGGTGCGGGCGGGAGTCGGCGCGTTCCATCAGCGCGCGGGTCTCGGGCGCGTTGAACAGGGCGACGGCCTGCTCGTGGCTGGCGCCTTCCATCTGGCGCAGCGTCGCCGCCAGTGGTTCGCCGGCGGCGCCAAGGCGGGCGATGGCGGCCTCGACCAGCGCGGCGCCTTCCCGCCGTTCCAGCGTGACGTCGACACCGGCCTTGTGCTTCTTGGTGATCTCGTCCTGGAAAGCCGCGTACTGGTCCACCCAGCTTTCCACCGTGTAGACATGGCGGCCGATGCGTTCCGGCACGAAGCTGGCTTCCCAGACATCGTTGCCGGTGGGCAGCATCGGCACTTCCCGCCACTCGCCCTCATCGGCCGGGCGCCAGAGCAGGCTGACGGCGATCTTGGCGTGGCCGTCGGCGAAGACGTCCGCGGTGACGGTGACGACCTGGCCGACCGAGCGCTTGACCGGGAAGCGGCCGCCATCGACGGCGGGCGCGATGGCCTCGATGGCGATGCGCGGGGCTTCGGTGGCCAGCTCGGCCGTCTCGGTCCCCTGGGGCAGCGGCAGGCGCACGGGCGCGGCGTCGTGGACAGGCAGCATCAGCACCTCCGCGGGGGCGAGGGTGAGACGGCCCCCGGCATCGAACACACCCGGCGGCAGCGCACCGGGCTCAGGCAGCAGGCCCAGCACCTGGCCGGCGGAGAGCCGGGCGGGGCGGAGCATGGATGGGTTGGCCAGGACCAGGGCGCGGCCCTTGGCCTCGCCTTCCTCGCCTTGCCACAGCAGCGCCAATGGCGCGTGCGGGGCGGAGAGCAGGCGGGGCGCGCCCTGGGCCAGGGCGGGCAGGCTGGCGCGGGTGGCGTTGGCCTGCTTCACCGCCGCCGAGATGTCGTAGCGGGCGCGCTGCCAGGGCCCGTGGCCCAGATCCTCGCGGTGCAGGGCGCCGTGCTCGAACCCCGCCGGCATCAGCCAGGCGCGGCCGGACAGGGCGGCGAGCTGCACGGACTGGCGGGCGGCGCGTTCGGCCAGCCGGCGGTCGGTGAAGCGGCCGGCGAGGCGCGGGCCACCGGGGATCTCGGCATAGGCCAGCAGCGGCGCGGCCTGGCGCATCGTGGCCAGGGCATCGCGCCCGGGCAGCAGCGGGGCAACGAGGTCGAAGCCCTCGACCGGCTGGGACGGGTCGCGGGGGCAGGCGATGAGCAGCAGGCCGGGCGCGGCGGCGCGGACCGACTGCGTCAGTTGCCGCAGCAGGCCGGCATCGGCCCAGGCGGGCAGGATGCAGCGGAAGCCCACGGCACCATCGGCGGCGGCGCGGGAAAGGCGGTTCTGCCAACGTTCCAGCCAGGCCTGCGGGTTCCGCGACGTGGCGTGGTCGCCCCGGAAGCGGGGGTCGGGCGGTGCGGTGGGGTCGGCGGGGCCGGATGCCTCCATGTCCGCATCGAGCAGCAGCGCCAGGCCGTGGCGGCTGGCGGTGGCTGCGGCATCGGGCATCGGGGCGGACAGGCAGATAGCATCGAAGCCCAGCGCGGCGGCATGGGCGCAGGCGGCTTCGACGGCGTCGGCGCCGGACGGGCCGGTGGCCGTCGTGGCCAGCTGGGCGGTGTCCAGGTGATAGATGGCACCGGGGTGGGAGCGCAGGGTCATGGGCGGACTGGTCAAGCGTTCTGGTCCCTCAGCGTCTTGGCCTCAGCGGGTCCCGGTGGAACCCTGGGGCTGTTTGGAAACCCCGAGGCCGCTTGGAACACCCGGCGTGGCGGCAGGATGTCGCCAGGTGGTCCGAACGGCCCTGATCGAGTCACGAAGCCGCCGGGGCGGGTGCCCCGGCGGGTGGTTCAGGCCCGGCCTCAGTAGCGGCGGCGGCCGCTGAGCAGGCGGGCGGTGAGGGCGGAAGCCGCGGTGACGACGACGGCCGATAGGATCGGGTTGCCGGTGATCGTCTTGTTCAGGCGGCTCAGGCGGCCGGCCAGGGAGTGGTCGACGGGCTGATCGGCATCCTCGCCCTCGTCCAGCATGGCGGCGTAGCGGTCCCGCGTCGCGCGGACCTGGCGGTGCTGGCGCTGCAGGAGCTGGCGGGCCTCGGACGGCAGGTCCTCGGCGAGGACGTCGTCATAGGCTTCCTCCAGGACCGCTTCGCCGCGCACGACCTCGCGCAGCACGCGGGCGCGGCCACGGCCGAACAGCTTGCCCTGCATATCCAGCACCACGCGGTGTACGGTGCCGATGGTGCTGCCTTCGCCGTCCGCCTGGATGCCGAGCTTGGTCAGCAGGGCATCCACGTCCTTGGCCATTTCCTCCCGCTTCGCGGCGAGCTCGGAGAACTCGATGCGCAGGAAGCGGTCGGAGGACTGGCGGCGGCCGATGTCGTAGCCGCGGTGGCTGTCATGCAGGTGGCTTGCGACCACCTTGAGCGCCGCATGGGCGGCACTCTCAGGCGTGCTGGCGGTGCTGGTGAGCTGACGCTCCGCCAGATTTTCCACGTCGGAAACAACGCCAGCGGGCTTGAAGATCGTCATGCGTTATCCTTCTCGCTCCGGGTTGTGAGACCTCGTGCGGCGACGCCTGACGGCGGGCCGCATGCCGTGACAACGGCGCAACGGCGAAATCGTTGAGTTCAAAAGCGAGGGCGTTGCAAGAAAAAGCCGCGCCGACGCTCGGGCGGCATCGCCGTCCCGGGGGCATTCGGCAGGGCCGCGCCGGGGCGTGCCCGGCGCGGGCGCGGTTTAGCGCTTGTCGGTCGGCGGGGTCTTGACGCCGGCGTCGGCGTACTTGCCCTCGGGGTATTCCTTCGTCGCGGTGGGCGGCAGCGGCGTGGGCGAAGGGTCCTCGCGCGGGGGCGTCTCGGGCGGCGGCGGGCTGGGCTCCGGGGGTGCCGGGGCCGGGGTTTCCTGCGGCGCCGGCTGCGGGCCGGCCGGGCTGGGGTTGCCGCCGGGCGAGGGCACTTCGGCCGGCTGCGGCGGAACCTGGCTGGTGGCGGGTGTCTGGGCCTGGGTCATGCGATTCTCCATCGTCATTGTTGGGACATGGGCTGGTCGTGGCTCAGCAATCGCCGTTCAGGCCGGCGGGCAACTCCCAGGTCTGCGGTCCAGGATTGCCAGCCTTCCGTGCCTTCCCACAAAGGGAAGGCGGCTGCGCTGTGTGGCCTCAGCGCGTGTGGTTCTGGCGGATCAGCGTCTCGGCGGGCGGCAGGGCGGCGACCGCCTGGGCGGCCGGAGCGATGCCGGTGGTCTTGGAACCGGTGGTCTTGGATGCGAGTTGCACCATTGTCTCCCGCGCTGCCATGCGGTGGCTGGCAAGACGCAGCGCCAGCGCGGCCCTCAGTTGGTAGGAGGGGCTTTCCACATCAACCATGATGGCGGAAGGGCGGGAGAACTCAGCCAACATCGATAGCATCCTCTGCACGTCGGCAGGCGGGGCGGCAGGATCGCCGCTCCGCCCCTTACTTACTCTTGGGTCGTTTCGGCGCTGGTGCGCTTGGCGGCCGCCTGGCTGCGGTTGCCCTGCGTGGCCTGGCCACCCTTGCGGCCGGCCTGCGCCGCGAGCTCGCGGTTGCGAGAGAAGGAACGGGATTCGGCCTGCACACTCTGGCCACCCTTGCGGCCGGCTTCCGCGGCCAGGGCCGGGTCCTGCGCGAAGCTGCGCTTGGCGGCCGGAACGCTCTGCCCGCCCTTGGAGGCGATGTCGCGCTGCTTTGCCTGGTCCATCGAGGCGAAGCCTTGCTTCCCTCCACCACTGCGGGTCGTAGTCATTTGATTTCCTTCCTGTTCGTTGTGTTCCGCCGGGAGCGGGGGAGACAGGGGATCAACCGGGTCTTCACTGCCAAGTTCCCGTCTCGTGCTCGTTTCCTGTCCTTTTTATGAAATCGGAACGAATCTCGAGATGGGGTGAGGCTGGAACGCGGCGTGGGCTGGGGGGTTGCAGCGAAAGCGTAGAAAGCTTTGCCAAGGCTTTGAGCAGCCTCACATCACCACGGTGAAGGCGACGATCATGCCGATGACGACGAGGATCAGCGAGATCAGCAGCACCCAGCGCATGTGGCCGAGCGTGACGCCCTGGCGGGCCTTGG
>Ga0308171_1001134_pt1 | contig 39985 bp, 39 predicted proteins | sample PhyGR1_FD_202135 | JGI IMG/M metagenome (GOLD analysis project Ga0308171, IMG submission 202135) | Phyllosphere microbial communities from UC Gill Tract Community Farm, Albany, California, United States - DLSLSG.R1 | ecosystem: Host-associated > Plants > Phyllosphere > Unclassified | place: USA... | reverse complement strand
GAACAGCATTAGCGTGGGACATCGAGGACCTTCTGGTTTCGGAGCGGTTAGTTGTGGTGACTCCACTCCACCAGAAGGTCCTCACCTACATCTACGTCCCTAACCACCCAGGTCAGAACACCTAGGCGCGCGCCGGTCTGGCAGCCCTCACGCGACCTGCCTCACGGCATCCTGTGAGATGACGCTCGGCCCACGCGGTGTCGCGACCACGCGCAACTGCGCGGGCAGCTGGTCCTTCATCGAGGCCACATGGCTGATGACGCCGACGGTGCGGCCTCCCTGCCGCAGCTCGTCGAGGGTGCGCATGGCGAGATCGAGCGTGTCGTCGTCGAGGGACCCGAAGCCCTCATCGATGAACAGGGTGTCCAATCGGATGCCACCCGCTCGCGCCGTGACGACCTCGGCGAGCCCCAGCGCCAACGCGAGCGAGGTGAGGAACGTTTCTCCCCCCGAGAGGGAGTGGGGCGGCCGGCACTGCCCGGTGAACGCGTCCATGACCTCGAGCCCGAGTCCGCTGGCCGCGCCGCGCGCGGCGAGAGCGTCGGTGTGCTGGAGGCGGTAGCGTCCCGACGACATCTGCTCGAGCCGGAGATTGGCCGCCACCACGATCTCCTCCAACTCGGCGGCGAGCACGAACGTCTCGAGCGTCATCCGGCGCGTGTTGGGAGCACGTCCGGCGAGGGTGTCCGCGAGGCGGGCGATGATGGCGTGTTCGTCGGCCAGCGCGGCCACGGCCGCGTGCGCACGATCGGCGCGTTGCGCGAGACCGCTGAGACGGTCGGCGAGCGCGTGAGCGGACGCGTATGCCCCCGCCGCCCGTTGCACGTCCTCCCGGGCGCTGCTCACGGCGGCCGCGAACGGTGCGAGGTCGAGCGGCTCGTCGTCGGCGTCGACGAGTGACAGCTCGAGGTCGAGCAGCCGCTGCCGCGCGGATGCGAGCGCCGCCTCGTGCTCGGCCAGGAGCGTGTCGAGCCGACGCCGGTCGGGCGCCGCACGCAGGGCCGCGACGGCGATGTCGATGGTGGCGAAGGAGCTCTCCGCCACGGCGGCGTCCACACCCTTCGCGGCGTCGAGGTGTGCGTCGACGGCCGCCGCGGCATCGGCGCGGGCCGTCACGAGCGCCCGGACCACGGCACGCCGCTCGGCGATATCGGCTTGCCGGGCACCGACGGAGGCGAAGTCGCCCCGAGCGGTCTCGACGTCGGCACGCAGCGCGTCGGCCCGCTGCCGCGCGAGCGCCGCCGCCTGTCGGGCATCGGCCAGGTCGGCGGTGAGCACGTCAAGGCGGGCGGCGACCGCGAGATCGAGCTCGATGACGCGCGCACGTTCGGCCTGCGTCTCATCGAGTTCGGCCTCATCAGCGCGGGCGGCGGTGAGCGCCGACTCCGCCTCCGCGAGGCGAGCGGTCAAGGTCTCGACGCTCTCCCCACCGGCTCGGGCGGCGGCCAGGGCGTGATCGTCCCGAACGATGCGCGCCGCATCGGACGCGAGCCGGTCCTGCTCGATCGCGGCATTCTTGCGATCCTCCGCGGCCGCGATCTGCTCGTCGGTGACCGGGGCCTCGTCGCCCAACGCGGGGTGCGGGTGCTCGCGTGAGCCGCACACGGCGCACGGCTGGCCGTCGACGAGGTCTCCCGCGAGTTCTGCGGCGGCTCCGGCCAGGCGACGCCGCAGCAGCGCCGTCCAGGCGTCGGTCGCATTGCGCATGTCTTCGCCACGCAGGAGTGCAGCCATGTCCGCTTGCTCCCGCTGCTCGCGCAGACGCTCCGCTTCGCGGGCCGCCTCGAGCCGCGAGCGCGTCTCGGCGTGACGCGACTGCGCAGCCTCACGTCGCGTCGTGGCACCCGCTAGCTCACGAAGACGCCCATCGAGCGTCTGCAGAACGGCCGGCACCTCGGCTCGGCCCTGCGCGAGCGTGTCGCGCTCGGCGGTGAGCATCGCGATCCGCGCGGTGGCATTCGCCTCGTCCGCGTCGGCAGCCGTCAGCTGAGACTCGGCGGCGAGCGCTTCTTCGCCGCGGGCGAAGAGAGCGGTGAGTTCGTCGTCGCGGCGCACGAGCGCCTCGGGATCCTGGGTCGGGTCCTCACCCGCTTCCTGCGCCTCCTGGACTCTCGCGGCCAGTCGCGTCTCCGCCGCGGAGCGGTCTGCGCGGGTGCGCCATTCGGCGTCGATCGCCGGGCGGAGCTCCTCAGCCTCGGCGGCTGCGGCGGCCTCCGTCCGCGCGGCGGAGATGCGCTCCTCGTCTGCCTCGAGGGCGGTGAGCATCTCACGGAGGCGGACGCGCTCCCGCTGCCGCTCCTGCAGCACCCGTGCCTCACGTTCGGCTGCGAGGGCCTCGTCGAGGGCCGCGTTGGCACTGTCACGCTCACGCGCGCGCGTCTCGACACGGTAGTCGGCGCGCTCGACGGCACGCACGAGGTGTGCCACGCGCTCGCTCACCGAGAGTGCCGGCGACGGCGTCCCGGCCCCGTCTGCCGAGCCGGGGGCGGCGACGGGAACGCCATCGTCCGCAGCGGTGGTGGGCGCATCAGCAGCATGGGGGCCGGCACTGTCGAGCCCTGCGGGGGTCGAACCGCCGTCACCGGCACCATCTGCGGCCTCCCCCGAGCCCGGGGGCACGGCATCCGGTCCCGCCAGATCGGCAGCCAGACGATCCGCCTCCTCGAGGAGCGTCGAGACTTCGACCCCTTCGGCGGCGAGACGCTCTTGAGCCGCCTTTCGACGCTCATCGAGCTGGACGGCGTACTGCTCGAAGGAACGGGTGCCGAAGAGCGTGCGCAAGAGCATGAGTCGCTCGTCGTTCTTCGCCAGCAGGAAGCGGGCGAAGCGGTTCTGCGCGAGGAGGATCACCTGCAGGAACTGCTGCTGGCTGAGCCCGAGGATCTCGTCCAGGCGGTTCGCCACGTCCACCGGGCGCGCGGCCACACCCTCCCAGCCGTCGTCCGTGCGCACCTCGAGCAGCGCGCGGTGGGGCTCTTTCGTCGTCCCCCCGCCGCGACGCTTGGGGCGCTCGAACTCGGGCGACCGCGTCACCCGCCAGTCACGTCCTTCGGCGCTGAACTCGAGCGTCACGCGCGTCGGGTCGTCGGGCGCGCAGTGGTCGCTGCGCAGGCGTCGCTCGGCGCCGTCGTAGCGCGGCACGCCCCCGTACAACGCGTAACAGACGCCGTCGAGCACGCTGGACTTACCCGCTCCCGTGCGGCCGGTGATGAGGAAGATCCCGTCGTCGACAAAAGCGTCGAAGTCGACGAGCTGCGTGTCGAGGAACGGGCCGAAGCCCTCCAGTTCGAGACGGTGGAGCTTCACGATCGCGCCTCCGTCAGGGCGCGCGCATCGAGCACCTCGCGGATGAGACCCCGTTCCGCCTCGGACGCCCCCTCACCCTCGCGGACATGGGCGAGGAACACGTCGATGATCTCGGCGTCGTCGCGCGCCGCGCGCACCCGGCGGGCGTACCCGACGCCGTCGTCGGGCTGCGTCTGCGCCGGAAGGTGCACGACCGTGGCGCACCAGGGGAAACGCGCCTGCAGACGGCGCATCGGGTCGGTCTGCGGAGTCGCATCGGTGTACTCCGCGCGGACCCAGTGCTCGTCGTGCCCGTCGAATGCGGCATCCGTCAGAAGGTCGTCGAGCGGAGCACGGAGGGTGACGAGGGGCCGCGGGACCGGCAGATCGATCCAGCGCACCGAGGACAGCCCCTGGGAGTCGAGCTCGACCAGCCACGACCCGCGCGGCTTGCCGGCCTCGCCGAAGCTGTAGTGCAACGGCGCGCCCGCGTAGCGAACCCGGTCGGACAACTGCTGGCGGCCGTGGATGTGCCCCAGGGCGACGTAGTCGGGTCCGTCGAACGCCGTCAGCGGGACGACGTCGAGGCCGCCCTGGCGAATCTCGCGCTCCACACCGGGCGTGGCCTCGACGCCGGCGGCGAAGCAGTGCGCCGCGACGATCGAGCGACCGCCGCGCGCGGCGAGGTCGGCCCGGACGAGGTCGAGCGCGTGCTGCATCGTCTGCGCCTGACTACGCAGCTCGACGCCCTCCCAGGCATGACGCACGATCGCCGGTTCGAGGTACGGGATGCCGTACACGTGGACCGGGCCGTGGGCATCGTGCACCGTGACCGGTGTGCCGACCGACAGCGGATCGGTGATCACCGTGATGTCGGGGCGCAGCAACGTGGACTGGAAACCGAGGCGCGCAGCCGAGTCGTGGTTGCCGCTCGTGACGACGACGCGAGCCCCCGCGTCGGCGAGAGCGGCCAGGGTGCGCGAGAGCAGCGGATAGCACGCCGCCGCGGGCGTCGCGGAGTCGAACACGTCGCCGGCGACGATGACGAGATCGACGTCGTACTCGCGCACCTGGGCGACGAGGGCCTCGAGCACGCCGTCGAGGGCGTCGAGGGTCGAGTGCCCGTGGAAGGAGCGCCCGATGTGCCAGTCGGAGGTGTGCAGGATCCGCATGCAGACACGGTACGTCGACCCTCCGACATCGGCTCGCAGCAAACGCCCCGCCCCCGAGAACGGGGTCGCGGGTGCCTCGCGAGCGGGGTCAGGTGGGGACGTGCCGCGCCCCACACGACGACGCCCCGCGCCGGCGAACCGGGGCGGGGCGTGATCGCGGTGGTCTCAGGAGGCGTTCACCTCGGCAGCGAGGGCGCGGATGCGGTCGTCACCGAGGTCGAGGCCGATGTCGGAGAACCGCTGACGCAGGACGTCGGCGACGCGCTCTTCGCTCTGGCCGCCCACGTCCGCGCGCGTCTGCGCGACGACGCCGGCGATTCGCGCCTCGTCGTCCGTGGGATGCAGGTCCATCTTGGGCTCCGTCTGCTCGCCCTCCGGCGACGGGAGCTTGCTCTCGTCGTGGACGGCGCCGCCGACGGCATCCGCAGGTGAGGCCCCGCCGTCGGGAGCGGCGGAGGGCTCGGGGGCTCGTGTTTCGTCCGACATGTCAGTCCTCTGTGCTCAGATCGGGGTCGATGCCCTGGCTGGCGGCATCTCCCTCGATGGGGTCCGAAGGCTCGGCGTCGTTCAGCTCCGACGATCCCTTCGCGTACTCGTTCTGCTCCGCCGTCTCGCCGTCGGCGACGGCGCCGCTCTCCCAGCCGCCCGGCGGGTCGGCGTTGATGACACCTTCGGGCAGGTCGCGGTCGTCTGTCATGACTTCCCCTTTCGACGCTTCCAGCATCGCCCCGGGCGTCGTGAACAGGCAGGGGTTGACGCCCGCACGGCTGCTGCGTATCGAGTCGTCAGGAACGCCGGTGCAGGATGCCGGCCCGCTCGGGGTGCGTCTCGAACCACTCCCCCACGTACCAGCACACGGGGAGGATCTCCCGGTCGCCGGCGGCCTCGATCGCCTCGACGGCGCGCTCGGTGATGACGGCCGCATAGCCGTGCCCCCGGAAGGTGGGGATGGTGAACGCGCGCGTGAGCGCGACGGTGCGCCCGTCGTCGCGGTAGTCGAGGACCGAGACGAGGTCATCGCCCCGGTGCAGGGTGAATCGAGAGGCGCTCTTGTCGTCGGCGAAAAGCAGTTCGGCCATGTCGGAGAGGGTACGCCCGCCACGATGCCCGGGCGCCGACCATGCAGAGTGCCCTGTCGGACCGGCTGGCGGCGAAACGGTACTGAGCAGAATGCGCGACTCTATGGCATCCAGAGAGATTTGACGTGACCGGTCTTTCTGGGTCATAATCACGCCATGACTGTCAACGCGCATCTTCTGTCCGCCCGGGAGGCGAACGGGACTGCCGGCATGATGATGCCCGGCCGCGTTGTCATGTGCTGTCGAATGTGCCGCTAACAGCGACCCTCGCTCCGACGATCTCGAGCTTCTGAACGCCGACATCGTCCCCCGGTCGTCTGCATCGTGCGTCGATCACGCACGCCGGACACCGTGCACCGGCCCCTCGGCCCTCACCTCCCGTCGAACCCCGCCTCGCGAAGACGCCCAGGTTCACACACCCAAGGACCTCATCCTCATGTCGATCTCCGCTGTTCTCGACCGTCCCTCCGCCACCGCCCGCCCCGCGACCGCCGCCGCCCCCGCTGCGACGGCCCCGGCAGCCCCCGCCGCCCGCCCCGCGCTCCCGGCCGGCACCTCCCCGCGCGGTTTCGCGCTCTACGTCGGCCTCGACGAGGCCAAAGCCGCCGCCGCGGGCGTCAGCCTCGGAACCCTCGTGGAGGCCCTGCGCCGTACGCTCGGCGAGCTCGCCCCCGGCGCCGAGACGTACGCCACCGTGGCCCTCGCCCCCGCGGGTGCCGGCGGCCGCGACGTGGACGTCGTGCGCCTCGCGCTGCACGAGCCCTCGGCCATCGCCCGCACCAAGGAGGAGCCCGTCGACGAGGACCGTGCCCCCGGTGGCGTGGTCGTCGACATCTCGCGCAAGCGCGTGCTCATCGACGGCGAGTCGGCCGCCTTCACCTTCAAGGAGTTCGAGCTGCTGCAGTACCTCGTGCTGCGCGAGGGCCGCACGATCGAGCGCACCGAGCTCGTGGCATCCCTCTGGGAGGGCTCGACCGACGATGACGCCCCCGGCGAGCGCACCATCGACGTGCACGTGCGTCGTCTGCGCGCCAAGCTCGGCGCCTATGAGGACATCGTGCGCACGGTGCGCGGCGTCGGCTACCGCTTCGACCGGCACGCCGATGTCTCGATCCGCTACGGCCACGGCACGCCCTCGCCCGACCGCTTCTGATCGGGCAGCGCAGCCGTCCTGACAGGACGCGCGACCCGGATGCCGCGATGTCGCCGGCCCCACGTAGGGTGTCGGCATGAGGTCGACAGGGGTGCGCACGCGGCACATGCCGCGCGAGCTGACGCGCCCCGTCGACCCTCCCCTCGAGAGCGAGTATCGCCCCGCCCGGCCGGTCGACGTGGGTCACACGGTCGCGGCGCAACGCCACGGCCGCAACGACCCGACGTACTTCTCCACCGCGCCCCTGCACGAGGGGGGCATCGTGTGGCGCGTCAGTCGCACGCCCCAGGGCGTCGCGACCCTCGCGCTGCGCCGACGCATCGGAGGTACCGTGCGCGCGGCGGCCTGGGGTCCGGGTGCCGAGTGGGCGCTCGATCAGTTGCCGGCCCTCTGCGGCAAACTCGACGAGCCCGACGACTTCGACGCCTCGCCGCATCCGTCGGTCGCCGAATGGCACCGGCGGCACCCGGATCTGCGCATCGGACGTACGGACCTCGTCTTCGACGCGCTGGTCAGCGCGATCATGGAGCAGAAGGTCACGAGCATGCAGGCCTTCTCCGCGTGGCGCAGCATCGTCACGTGGTACGGCGAGCGCGCACCGGGCCCCACTCCGCGCCCGATGTTCGCTCCCCCCGACATCGACGGCTGGCGGCATGTGCCGTCATGGGCGTGGCATCGTGCCGGGCTCGAGCCTCCGCAGTCGCGCACGATCGTCGAGACCGCGCGCCGCGGCGACGCGGTGGTGCGCGCGGCGAGCGCCGCGACGGACGGCGAGGCCCGCGACCGGGTCTTCATCAGCCTGCGCGGCGTGGGTATCTGGACGAGCGCCGAGACGCGCATCCGCGCGTTCGGCGATCCGGATGCCGTGAGCGTCGGTGACTACCACCTCGCGCACCAGGTCGGCTTCGCCCTCACCGGCCACCGCACGGACGACGACGGGATGTTGGAACTGCTGGAGCCCTTCGCGGGGCACCGCCAGCGCGTCATCCGGCTCATCTACGCGGGCGCCGGGCTCGAGCCGCGGCGCGGTCCGCGCCTGCACCCGGAGGACCACCGTGACCGCTGACCGATGTGCGCGACCGAATCGCGTCCCTCACCACCCAGGTCAGAACACCTAGGCTGAGCGCATGACGCAGACGGGGACAGGCTGGCCGCGAGGACGTACGTACTGGCTCCTGGGCAGCGTGGTGCTGCTGGGGGTCGGCATCCTGTTCGGGCTGGTGTGGCAGAACGTATGGCTCGGCGTGATCCTCGCCGCCGCGGCGTCGATCGGGTGGCTCATCGCCTACGAATCGCACCGCGGGCGCAATGTGGGCGTCACCGACCCGCAGAACGGCATCGAGCTTTAGCGCGCCATCGGCGCCTCACCGGTAGTAGACCGCCAGGGGGTACGGTCCGTCGCGACGCACCTCGACGGGGGTGCCGAAGACCTCTTCGAGCGTCTCCGACGTCATCAGATCGCCCGGTGTACCGACGTGCACGACACGTCCCTCGGCGAGCGCGATGATGCGGTCGGCATAGGCGGCGGCGAAGTTGATGTCGTGCACGACGATGACGATCGTCTTGCCGAGTTCGTCGGCCGCGCGCCTCAGCTGCCCCATCATCGCGACGGCGTGCTTCATGTCGAGGTTGTTCAGCGGCTCGTCGAGCAGGATGTAGTCGGTGTCCTGCGCGAGCACCATCGCGACGTAGGCGCGCTGGCGCTGGCCGCCGGAGAGCTGGTCGAGGTAGCGCCCCGACAGCTCGGTGAGGTCGAGGAAGGCGATGGCCTCGTCGATCTTCGCGTGGTCGTCGGCGGTGAGACGCCCCTGCGAGTGCGGGAAGCGCCCGAAGCCGACGAGCTCGCGCACGGTGAGCCGGGTGACGAAATGGTTCTCCTGCCGGAGGATCGACACGATCTTCGCCAGCGCCCTGCCGGGGGTGGTGGTCACATCGTTCCCGGCGATGGTGACACGACCGTTCGTCGCGGTGGCGAGGCGCCCCACGATCGTGAGGAGCGTCGACTTGCCCGCGCCGTTGGGCCCGACGAGCGCGGTCACTCCCCCGGCGGGGATGTCGAGGGTCACCGGACCCAGGACGGTGAGGTCGCCGTAGGTCATGGTGACGTCGGTGAGCGAGATCACAGGCTCCCCTTTCGGAGCAGGTACACGAGGAAGAAGACGCCGCCGACGAACTCGATGATGATCGAGAGCATCCCCGCGGCGTAGAAGATGTGCCGCAGCACGAAGTACCCGCCGAGCAGGGTCGCCATGCCCAGCAGCACCGCGAACGGCAGCACGATCCGGTGCTGCGACGAGCCCGCCAGCTGGTACGCCAGCGTGGCGACGATGAACCCGAAGAACGTCATCGGGCCCACCATCGTCGTCGACACCGAGATCAGCACGGCCACGAGCACGAGCATCCCGATCACCTCGCGTCGGTACGCAAGACCCAGATTCACGGATGCCTCGCGCCCGAGTGCCAGCACGTCGAGACGATGCCGCCTGCGCCAGACGAGAGCGAGCACCGCGGCGACGACCAGCGCCGCCCACGGGAGGTACTCGGCATCCGAGTTGGACAGGTTGCCGAAGAGGCGGGCCGAGAGGATGTCGAAGTCGCTGGGCGTGAGCAGCCGCTGCATGACGGTCGACAGCGACCCGAAGCCCACGCCGAGCACCACGCCCACCAGCAGCATGATGTGGAGGTTTCCGCGCCGCCCCGCGAACAGCCAGCCGTAGAGCAGCGTCGCGAATCCGACCATGAGGATGCTCTGCACGGCGACCTTCAGCAGCCCGTCGGTCGCCGAGAGGGCGGCGCTGCCGAAGAAGAACACCAGCGCCGTCTGCATCACGACGTACAGCGCGTCGAACCCCATGATTGACGGGGTCAGGATGCGGTTGGCCGTCGCGGTGTGGAACAGCACCGTCGCCACCGCCTGGCAGCAGGCGACGAGAGCGATCGTGGCCACGCTCACCACGCGGAGGTTGACGGCGATCCAGAAGGCGCGGGAGCCGGGTGCGCCCGGGACGTCCCAGGTCAGCACGCCGACGGCGGCGACCACCACGATCAGGGCCAGGATGCCGAACCGCCAGGCGATGCGCGGACGACGGGTCGTGAGAACCGGGGCGCGGCGGGTCAGAGTGTCAGCCACGCGCACGCATCCTCAGCAGCAGGGTGATGAACACGGCGGAGCCGACGACCCCGAGGATCATCGAGACGGGGACCTCGAACGGCATCCGGATCACCCGTCCGACGATGTCGCACACGACGACGATCGCCACCCCGCCGAGGCAGACCCAGGGCAGGTTGGCGCGGGCGTTGTCGCCGCGCCACATCGACACGAGGTTCGGCACGACGAGTCCGAGGAAGGGCAGGAAGCCGACCACGACGGTCGTGACGCCCGTGGCGACGGCCACGAGGCCCGTCCCGATGAGCATGACGCGCGTGTGGTCGAGGCCCACCGAGGTGGCGATGTCGCGGCCGAGGCCGGCGACGGTGATGCGGTCGGCGTAGAGGAAGACGAGCAGGACGACGATCGCGACGATCCACAGCACCTCGTAGCGTCCGCGCACGATCGAGGTGAAGCTGCCCATGAACCACGTGCCGAGCATCTGCAGCGAGTTGGTCGAGACGGCGAGGTACGTCGTGAACGCCGAGACGACAGCGCCGAGCATGATGCCGATGAGCGGCACGACCAGCGACGACCGCAGCGAGATGCGGCGCAGGATGCCGATGAACACCATCGTCCCGACGAAGGCGGCGATCGACGCTGCGATCATGCGCACGATGAGCGGAGCCGTCGGGAAGAGTAAGACCGTGACGAGGAGTCCCAGCGCGGCCCACTCGGAAGTGCCGGTGGTGGAGGGCTCGACGAAGCGGTTCTGCGTGAGCAATTGCATGATGAGGCCCGACACGGCCATCGCGCAGCCGGCGAGCACGAGGGCGACGGTGCGCGGCACGCGCGAGATGAAGAACATCTCGCCCCCGAAAGCGTCGGCGGTGATGTCGTAGGCGCCGACGAACAGCGACAGCACGACGAGCGCGGCGACGCCGACACCCGCGACGGGCAGCGCGACCCGAGGTCGAAGGAGGGTCCGGGTCATGGCATCCCTCTCTCCCCGTCTCTCCCCGTCGCGTGAGGTGCCAGGTTTTGTCGCTTGCCCGTGGGCTGAAGCGACACTTCTTGGCACCTCACGCGAGCGAGTCGAGGCGAGGGTCAGGAGGCGAAGGCCTCGGCGGCCGAGCGGTACAGCTTCGTGTAGGCCTGAATGCCCTCGTCGAGGTAGAAGCTGCCGTCGAGGTAGACGATCTGGCCCTTCTGCACGGCGGGGACGTTCTTCAGCGCCTCGGCGTTCTCGACGAGCTCCTTCGCGGATACGTACCCATCCTCGCCGAACATCGCGTCGCGGTCGAGCACGAAGAGCCACTCGGGGTTCGCCGCGGCGATCGCCTCGACGCTGATGTCGTCGCCGTGCGAGGCGTCCTCGGCGGAGCGCTCGAGCGCCGGGGTGAGCCCCAGCGTCGGGAACAGCACGCCGACGCCGCGGCCCTCGCCGGGGGCGGCGTAGGCGATCTTGCCGCCCGAGGTGATCAGGCCCATCACGCTCTGCGACGGGTCGTAGGCGGCCTTGGCGTCGGCGATCGCGGCGTCCAGGTCGGCGTTCAGCTTCGCCGCCTCGTCGTTCTTGTCGAAGACCTGACCGAGGATCGCGGTCTGCCGCTTGAGCTCGGAGGTGTGCTCCTCGCCGTCGCGGGGGCTGGTCTCGATCGTGGCTGGCTGAATCTCCTTCAGCTGGTCGTAGATCTCGCGGAAGCGGTACCCGCCGACGATGAGGTCGGGCTCGGCGGCGAGGATGTTCTCGATGTTCGGCTCGCGGTGAAGGCCCGCGTCGAGCACCTCATCGCCGCCCGAGAGCGAGGGCCAGAGGTCGTACATGAGCGGCTTGGGGGCGGCGACGAGCTTCACGCCCCACTCGCTGAGCGTCTCGAAGGTCGTGTTGTCGAGCGCGACGACACGCTCCGGAGCCACCGGCACCTCGATCGAGCCGTGGTTGTCCTCGACGGTCACCGTCGTCCTGGCCGCGGTGTCATCGGCGGGGGCGACGGCACCGGCGGCGCACCCGGTGAGGGCGAGAGCGGCCACCAAAGAGGCGGCGGCGAGGGGGCGGAACAAGCGAGTACTCATGCGAATCTCTCCAGTGCTGTGTGTGAGCCACCCGGCGGACACTTCGTGCGGGGGGCGAATCGTTAGGTTAGCCTTGCCTTTGTGAAGATGTCGAACCCGACCCTCGGAGCCCGCCTCGAACCCCGCCGCCACGAGCTGGTCTTCCGCTCGGCGACCCTGGCGACTCGCACGTTCCTCACCCCGTCCTACGTCCGGTTGCGCCTCGAGGGCCCCGAGCTCCGCGGCTTCGACTCCCCCGGCGCCGACGACCACATCCGGGTGTTCTTCCCCGCGGGTCCCGTCGGCGACCTGCGCGAGGCACCCAACCGCGAGTACACGCCGGTGAGCTGGGATGCCGCGGAGGGCTGGCTCGACATCGATGTGGCGCTGCACGGGTCGGGGGTGGGCAGCCGGTGGGCCGAGACGGCTCCGCTCGGCGCCCCGGTGGGCGTCGGCGGACCGCGCGGATCGATGGTGCTCGTCGGCCGTCCCGACGCGTGGCTTCTCGCGGGCGACGAGACCGCGGTGCCCGCCATCCGTCGCTTCGCCGCTGCCATGGACGACGACGCGGTGGGCCGCATCGCGATCGAGGTCCCGGATGCCGCGCACGACCTCCCCGTCGCCGCCCCTCCGGGCGTCGAGGTGGTGCAGGTGCACCGGGGAGATCGCCCGGCCGGCGAGGAGCTCGCGGACTGGCTCGACGCACTCGACGTCGAGGAACAACCCCACGGCTGCGTCTTCGGCTTCGTCGCGGCCGAGCAGTCGATCGTGCGCGCCGGGCGGGCCCTGTTGCTCGACCGCTGGTCGGGCGACCCCGCCGCCACCGTGGTGAAGGGCTACTGGAAGCGCGGGACCGCCGAATATCACGCTCCGCACTGACCGGGCGCCCTCATAACCTCCGCGATTCGCGCAAACTCCGTGCGTCGGAGCCTCTTCCGACTGAGTTTGCGCGGATCGCCGAGGATGCGCGCACCGCGCGCACGGGTCAACCGCGCTACGCGGATCCGTCGCCGGCCAGCTCGTAGAGCACGCAGGTGGTGTCGTAGTACTGGCTCGTCTCGCCCACCGGCCGAAGACCGATGCGCGCGGCGACCGCGCCGGACGCGGTATTCGCCGGGTTGGTCACGGCGATGATCCGAGGGATGCCGTGAGCCCGGGCGAGCGCGAGCACCGCTGCCGCGGCCTCGGTGGCGTACCCCGAACCCCAGGCGTCGGGGTGGAAGTGCCAACCGATCTCGATGTCCTCGGGGCGCCCGTCGCCCACGCCCTCGGACCAGGGGATGTCCTTGAGCAGCACCGAACCGAGACGCTCACCGTCGGCCGTCTCGACGGCCCGCACACCCAGGATGCCGTCCGCGAGCCCGGTCCATCGATCCAGCAGCGCCTCGACCTCGCCGGGCTCGGTCATGACCTGCCCGTTCCCGAGATATCGCCGCACCTCGGGACGCCGGTACATGTCGAAGAGGAACGCGCGATCGGCATCCGACCGCGACCACTCGCGAAGCACGAGGCGGTCCGTGACAAGACGGGTGCGCCGCATCGGCACGTGCGGGATACCGTCCTCCTCGAACGGCGCACCGCACACCACGAACCCGAACCGCCCGTACCAGCCGGCGAGGTGGGCCTGCGCGTCCAACAGGATCGGGATGCCGGGGGCCTCGGCATCCAGGACGTCCACGGCCGCGCGCATGAGGTCGGCCGCGATACCGCGGCCGCGCGCGTCCGGGGCGGTGGCGACGCGACCGATCCGCATGTTGCCGCTCTCTCGCAGGATGCGCAGGGTCGCGAGGACATCGTCGCCCTCGGTCGCCCACATCAGCTCGGCGCCGGGTTCGATATCGCGACCGTCGATCTCGGGGTAGGCGGCCTCCTGCTCGACGACGAACACCGTGACTCGCAGCCAGAGGAGACGGTAGAGGGTGAGCGCGTCGATCTCGGCGACGGGCGCCCGGTGCAGGATGACGGACATTCCTCGACCGTATCCCGCCTCCCGGACACCGCCGGGCCGCGCCTGGCCCGATGTCGGAGGGGCGCGCTAGCCTCCGGTCATGTCTTTCCAGGCTTACCTCGACAACATCGAGACGAAGACGGGGCTGACCCCGCGCCAGTTCCTCGCGCTCGCGGAGGAGCGCGGCTTCGGGCCGGACACCAAGGCGACGCCGATCCTGCAGTGGCTGAAGGATGACTTCGACCTCGGTCGGGGGCACGGCATGGCGCTCGTGCACGTGATCACGAAGGGACCGCGAATCAACGACACGCACGTGGGCAGCACGGGAGCCCACGCCGACGCGACCGACGAACTGTGGCTCGACGGAGCCGCCAGCAATCCGAACCGGTGACGGGGCCAAACTGGAGTCATGCCACCGATTCTCACCACCGCGTCCGACCTGCACCGCGCGCTCGAGACGGGAGCGTTCGCCGACGGCGGGCCCGTGCGCGTGCTCGACGTGCGCTGGCGCCTCGACCAGCCGGACGGACGACCCGCGTACCGCGCCGGGCACATCCCGGGAGCGCAGTACGTCGACCTCGACCACGATCTGGCGACGCACGGCGCACCGACGGAGGGGCGGCATCCCCTCCCCTCGATCGAGACGCTGCAGGCCGCCGCGCGGCGGTGGGGAATCGACGACGGCGACACGGTCGTGGTCTACGACGACCTGAAGAACATGTCGAGCGCCCGCGCGTGGTGGCTCCTCCGGCACGCCGGCGTGCGCGACGTGCGCCTGCTCGACGGAGCGCTCCGCGCGTGGATCGATGCCGGCTTCGCGCAGGAGGACGGGGATGCCGCTACTCCGGCGTCCGGTGGCATCCACCTGACCTACGGCTCGATGCCGTCGCTCGCCCTCGACGAGGTCGCGGCGTTCGCCGACGAAGCTCTGCTGCTCGACGCGCGCGCGGGCGAGCGCTATCGCGGCGAGGTTGAGCCGATCGACCCCCGCGCGGGGCACGTGCCCGGCGCCGTCAGCGCGCCGACGACCGAGAACGTGGGCGAGGACGGTCGCTTCCGCGGTCCCGACGAGCTGCGGTCGCGCTTCCGCATGCTCGGCGCCGAGGACGGCATGGCGGTGGGGGTGTACTGCGGCTCCGGCGTGACCGCAGCGCATCAGGCCGTGGCGCTCACGCTCGCCGGCTTCACCCCGCACGTTTTCCCGGGGTCGTGGAGTCAGTGGTCGAACCACCCCGAGCTGCCGGTCGCCACCGGACCCGCCCCCAGGTGACCTGCGCTCAGCTCCAGAGCGCGCTCACCGGGATCTCCCGACCCAGGACGTTTTCGGCCGCCCGATGCCCCGAGAGCATCGCGCCCGGGACGGTCGCGGGATCGTCGCCCCACGTGGCTTCGCCGGCGAGGTGCAGCACCCCACCGACGGGTGCGGCCAGTACGTCGTGGTCGGCGCCGACCGAACCGGGGAGCATGTAGGCGTAGGACCCGTGCGAGAACGGGTCGTCCTGCCACCGCGTGACGACGGCGCTCACGGGCTCCGGCACGGCGTCGCCGTAGAGCCGGCGCAGCTGCGCGAGGGTCGAGGCGACGATCTGCTCGTCCGTCCAGGAGCGGGTGGCGAGCGCCGCGGGACCGGCGGCGAACGTCAGCAGGGCGGGCTCGTCGTGGATCCGGCCGAGGTCGTACCAGGAGTGCCACCACTCCCCCTCGGCCCCGAGCTGACGGATGCCGTACACCCCGGCATCCCAGAATCGCTCGGGGAAGCGCAGCACGACCTTCTCGAAGGCGTTCATCCGCAGCAGCCCGAGGGCACGGCGGTGCTCGTCGGGGAGCTCGGGCTCGATCATGAAGTCGTCCGCCTGCAGGACACCGACGGGCACGGTGACGATCGCGGCCGCCGCGGAGAAGGACCCGCGGCCGGTCTCGACCGTGACCCCCTCCGGCGACCACCGCACCGCCGAGACGACGTGCTCCAGACGCACGTCGATCCCCTCGGCGAAGTTCTGCGCAAGCTCGTCGTAGCCGCGGGGGAAGACGACCTCATCGCCGTTCACCGTGTCGTCGTCCAACCCGTGCGCGCCGAGGCCCGTCATCGCGATGCCGTACTGCTCCTGGGAGCGACGATCGTTGTACTCGCGCACGCGCACCGCGCGCTCGGCATCCCACTCCTGCGTGGCCAACGCGAGGTCGACGACGTCGGCGTAGGTGGCGTCCGGAGCCGCGTCGGCGATGATGTCGACGAGTGCGGCGTTCAGGGCGCGGATGTCGCTCGCGTACTGGCGGACCTCCTCGTCCGTCAATCGCTGGGCGTCGGGTCCGAAGTAGGCCAGCGGGCGGCTGTCGGGCTGGTATCCGCCGACGGTGAACTCGACCATCGGCATGCCGAACGCCCGTGCGGCCGCGGCGACCGGACTGTCGTCGATGCCGTGGATCCACGAGGCGCCCCGGTCGGTGATGTGGCCGTCCGAGCGATCGGAGAACGTCCGTCCACCGATACGATCGCGCGCCTCGAGCACGACGACGCGGTGCCCCGCCCGGGTGAGCAGGCGCGCGGCCGCCAGGCCCGCGACACCTGCCCCCACGACGATGGTGTCGATGGCATCCATGGTCCTCCCCGGAATGTCTTGTGCCGTGACGTTACTGCGAGGCACGGAGCACGGTCACCCGCCTCGCGGGAGATCGCGGGACGTTGGAGTGTCCATGACGTACACCCGCTTCCGGCGACAGGGTCCTCATCTCCCGTGCCCCCACGCCTCGTTTATCCTTTAATTTAGAAGTATTTACGATGCGATTGGAGAGTCCGATGACCTCGACCCCGCGCCGCATGCTCGTCATCGAGCCCGATGCCGAGTGTGGCATCGACCAGCTCGCGGCACCGATGCACGAGCTCGGCCTGCGCCTCGAGACCCTTCGGCCCTGGCGCGGCGACGAGATCCCCGCCGACGTCGACCACGAGGCGCTGCTCATCCTCGGCGGCGACATGGGAGCCAACGACATCGACGAGCACCCGTGGATCCTCGACGTACGCCGGCTCGCCCGCGCGTACGTGGACGCAGACACACCCACACTGGGCATCTGCCTCGGTGGGCAGATCCTCGCCACCGCATGCGGCGGAGAGGTTCAGCGCGGAGACAACGACGTGGAGGTCGGCGCCATCGAGATCTCTTGGACGGCCGACGCCCGCAGCGACGTCCTGGTCTCCCAGTTGCCGGCGCCGTTCACGACCGGCTCGTGGCATCGCGACGCCATCACCGTGCTCCCCCCGCACGCGCAACTCCTGGGCTCCTCCACCCGCTACCCCCATCAAGCATTTCGCGTGGGACGCTCCGCCTGGGGACTGCAGTTCCACCCGGAAGTCTCCCTCTCCGGGTTCCGCACCTGGGCAACACACCCCGAGGCCGGGGCCGACACCTCCGCACTCCACGAGGGCATCGACGCGTTCGAACGCGCGCACGCGACGGTACGCACACACGGACGAGCACTCGGCCGCGCGTTTGCCCGCATCGTCGTCGGGGTACCCGCTCCACGGTGAGCGCTCGAACGCGAGAGAGGGGCGGATGCCGGCATCCGCCCCTCTCTTTCGTTTCGCCTCGTCAGCTCCCCGACGTCCCCCCGCGACGCGGACCCGTGCCATCGCTCGGGCCGCCGGACGACGGCACCACCGCCTGCACGGCTTCGGTGATCGCATCACCGGCAGCAGCCTGCGAACGGGAGTGGTGGCGTGTGACCAGCATGTAGATCACTCCGGCGCCGACCACGACGACGGCAGAGAGGACCACGATCCAGTTGTCGTACCACGGCAGATCGGGAGTCCTCGGCCAGGCGAGGTTGACCATCGCCGACACCCCGTACACGAGGGCCGCTACATTGACGATGAGACCGGCACGCCCGAGCGTGAACTCGCCTCCGGGCTTCCACCCGCGCAAGCGCGCTCGCAAAGCGGCGAGCACGACCATCTGGAACGCGAGATAGATCCCGAACGCGGCGAACGAGATGATCTTCACCGTCGCATCCTCGGAGATCTTCGACCCGAGCACGATCACCGCCGGAACGATACCCGCCAGCAGGAGCGCATAGATCGGCGTCCCCCGCTTGACGTCGAACCGACGCAGAAGCGCGCTGCCGACGATCATGTCGTCGCGGGCGTAGGAGTAGGTGAGGCGACTGGCCGCCGCCTGGAGGCTCATCGCGCACGAGATGAACGACAGCAGCACGATTCCGATCACGACGCGCAGCCCCACCGGCCCGAAGGAGTCGCTCAGTGCCGTCGACACCGGATCGGTGTCCTCGCCCGCGATCACCGCACCGATGTCCTTGACCGAAAGCAGGAGAGCCAAGCAGACGAAGGTCGCCGCGGCCCCTCCGACGTAGATCGTCATGCGCATGGCCTTCGGAATCCGGCGCCCCGGGTTCGCGACCTCCTCGGCGACGTCCCCACACGCCTCGAAGCCGTAGTACTGGAACACCCCGATCAAGCTCGCAGCGAGGAAGGCGGTGACGTAATCGCCCGGCTCCCCCGCGCCGAAGCTCTGGAAGAGGATCTCGAGGCCGTGCTCGCGATGGAACGCAAGGAGCCATCCGCCGACGGCGATGGCACCGACGATCTCGGCGACGAAACCGATGATCGCCGCCGTCGAAAGCACACGCGTGCCCGCCATGTTGATCACCGTCGCGATGAGGAGGATGGCGAGGGCGCACACGATCGTGGAGTCCACCGAGCCGTCGATCCCGAGGAACGCGGCAACGTAGGGCCCCGCCCCGTAAGCGACGCTCGCGATGGTGGCGAGCATCGCGAACAAGTACACCCAGCCGGTCATCCACGCCCATCTCTTCCCCCACAGGCGCCGAGCCCAGGGATAGACGCCTCCTGCGACCGGGTACTGCGACACGATCTCGCCGAAGACGAGGGCGACCAGCAACTGACCCACGCCGACGATGACGAGACTCCAGATCATCGGCGGACCGCCCGCCATGAGAGAGCTGCCGAAGAGCGTGTAGATACCCACGACCGGCGACAGATAGGTGAATCCGAGAGAGAAGTTGGCCCACAGGCTCATGTCGCGCTTGAAGTGAGCGTCATATCCGAGAGCGCTGAGTTTCTCGTCGTCTCCGACGGCGTTCGCGTGAGACATTCGCATCCTCCTGAGAGTGCAGAATCCATGCTCCGTAGGAGCAGATCCGACGCGATCGCGCCGACCGGAAAAAACATATAAAGATAAATGTCTTTCTAGGGGGTATCCGCGTAAAATCCCTGTTACGGCACAGCCGGACAGAAGGAGAAGCAATGCCCCCCGGACCCGGGAGCCTGCTCGATCAGCTCTTCGACCCCATCCACGACGGCAGTTCTCTCGCCGATACGGTCGCCCAGCGCATCGGAGAAGCCATCGTCGCCGGCGTCATCGGCGACGGCGATCAACTTCCCTCCGAGGAACGGCTCGCGTCCGACTTCGGCATCTCCACGATCACCCTGCGGTCGGCCCTGACCATCCTTCGAGATCGCGAACTCGTCGTGACCCGACGGGGGCGCAACGGAGGAAGCTTCGCGCAGCTGCCCACGGCGGCGTTCGAACGAGCCGCGCGCGAGCGACTGCGTTCCGTATCGCTGGTCGAGCTGCGCGACCTCGGCGAGGAGCAGGCGGCGATCGCCGGCTCCTCCGCCGCCCTGGCCGCTCGACGCGCGACCCCGGAGAATCTGACCCGCCTGGACCACCTCGTGGCGTCCCTCACCGACGACGACGCGGTCGTCGACATCGCACGCTCCGACAGCCGCTTCCACATCGAGGTCGGCGTCAGCGCGCAGTCCGAGCGCTTCACGCGACGACAGGTCGTGATGCAAGCAGAGTACGTCGACCTGCTGTGGCTGGACACGTCGGAGGATCACCGGGCGCGCTGTATCGCGCAACATCGCGGCATCCTCTCGGCGATTCGCGCTGAGGAACCCACCGTGGCGCGGCAGCGAGCAGAGGAGCACACCCGGACAGACTTCCGGCGCCTCGTCGAGCTTCACCTGGAAGCCGAGTGATCGCGGCCCACGATCCCGGACGGTCCCGGGTTCACAGTGCGGAAGCGGTATCCGCAGAGATCAGCGCCCACGTCGACACGATCTTCGCCTCGATCTCCCGCATCGCCGATGCCGCCTCGATGCTGTGGAGGGTGAGCCCGCAAGCCCGCGCCGCCGACGTGGCCGCATTGCGCCCTGTCATCCTGGACCAGCTGTCGGCGCACCCGGAATTTCACGGATGCGGTTTCGTCGCCGCCGTCAACGTCCTCCAGGACAGGGACCGCCACTGGGAGTGGTTCGTTCGGGATGCCATCGATCACCACCCGCGAAGCCTCCGCCTGCGCGGAAACGACGGTGGCGAGACCTACGCGTACGAGCTTCTCGAGGGGTACCGGCGAGCCGCGGCCGGCAAAGACTCCGTGACCGGCCCCTTCCTCGATTTCGCCGGCGCAGATCGACTCATCGTCTCGGCCTATCGCCCGGTCGTGCTCGGGGATACCTTCGTCGGTTTGGCGGGAGCAGACCTTCTCGTCAGCGCATTCGAATCTCTCGTACGCCCCGCCCTTCGCTCATGCGCTTCGCCGCTGGCGCTCCTGAACTCGGCCGGACGCGTGGTGGCATCCACGTCCGCCGACCTGGAACTCCTCGAGAGAGTGCCCTCCGAACGCAGCTGTGCCCGGTACGAGATCGCACCGGGCACAGCCGACTGGACGCTGATCGAGGTCACCCCCGCCTCGTGAGAACGCTCAGCTCACCCGCCGAGCACCTCCGCCGGGTAGGGAATCTCGACGAGCCAGGAATTCCATGCCCGACGCAGCGCCCCTGAGCCGATCACGTCGGCGAGGGCATCGTCGAGGAGGTCGCGGAGATCCGGACGCGTCTGCGACACCGCGATAGCCGACGCATTCCGCGTCGGCACGTGGAAGCCGACGTCGAATCGATCGAGCAACGGAGCCATGGCGACGTCGTCATCGATGATCGCGTCGACCACCCCGGCTTCGAGTGCATCGAGCATGTCGTTGAAGACGTCATCGCTCGCCGCATCGAAAGGGACCGCGTGCGCGCCGTCGAAGGAACGGGCCAACTTCAGGTTGACACTGCCGTCGATCGCGCCCACCTTCTTCCCGGAGAGGTCGGCAGCACTCGAGATTCCGCTTCCCTTCCGCGCGAGCACGGCCTCGCCGAACACCGCGTAGGGGCGTGTGAAGCCCACGGCACGCCGCCGCTCGGGCGTCACCGCCTGACCGCACAGCACGGCATGGACCCCGGAACGTTCGATCGAGGGCACCATGTCGGCCCACTGTTCGATGTTCCAGGTCAGGTGGACGCCCAAAGCCTCGGCGACCAGCTCCCCCACCGCGGGTTCGTACCCGGGCCGGCGGCCGTCTTCGTCGAGGAGACCGAACAGCGGCAGAGCGTCGATGTTGCTGCAGGTGAGCACGAGCTCGCCCGTCGGGATGAGGCTCACGGCGCGCGAGCGGAGGGAATCGTTCACGGGAGGGCTCCTTCGTACATCATGTGTTCCCAGTCGGTCACGGAACTGCAGAACCTCGCCCACTCGTCCGTCTTGAGGTCGATCAACAACTGCGCCGTCGACTCCGGCAGAGCCCCGCGCATCGTGTCCCCTTCGGCGAAGGCGTGAATGGCCTCGCCGAGGGTCGTGGGAATCGACGCGCTCACGCTCGCGCCGATGGCGAGCCGCTTGTCGAGGCCGTCGCGGATCGCCTCGAGAATGAGCAGGTGCGAGAGGTAGGGATTGACGCTGGCATCGGGGAGCTTGTATTCGATTCGCCCGGGCGCGGGAACGCGGATGCTTCGCGTCTTGTCGTCCAGCCCCCAGTCCAGCGCGGTCGGGGCGAACTGCCCCCTGTCCCAGTAGCGCTTGTAGCTGTTCACCGTCTGCCCCATGACGAGCATCGATGCAGGCGCGTGGGCGAGCAGACCCGCGACGGCATGCTCGCCGATCTCGCTGAGATGCACATCGCGGCGCCCGGGGTCGGCCATGACGTTGACGTCGCCGCGCCACAGGCTGAGGTTGTGGTGGCACCCGTTGCCCATCGACCCCGTGACCGGCTTCGGCATGAAACTGGCACGCAGTCCGTTCTCCTTCGCCACTTGCCGACAGATGAGCCGGTAGGTCACGAGACGGTCGGCGGTGAGTTCTGCGCGGTCGAAGTTCCAGTTCAGCTCGAGTTGTCCGGCATCCTCGTAGTCGCCCTCGATCATGTCCAACCCCAGTTGCTGCGCGTACCGGATGACGGACGCGTAGACCGGCCGCATCGCCTCCAGCTTGGCGAGGTGGTAGGCCGGCGACGCGCCGGGGCGGGTGTCGTCCTCGATCAGCGGCCCCGACCAGCTCATTTCCGGCTCGCACCCCGACCTCAGCTCGAGACCCGTGACATCCGTGAACCGGCGGTGCGCACGGGCGAGGAGTCCGCGCGCATCGCCCGCGAACTCCGTTCCACCCACCTCCGGGAGATGCTCCGGTTCGTAGAGCGTGCAGAAGAAGCGCGCCACCGTTCGATCCCAGGGCAGTACCGCGAACGTCTGCAGGTCGGGAAGCGCGTTGAATTCGGCCGCTGACGCTCCACCCCCGAGCAACTCGCCGTCGCGAGTGGACTGGAGATCCGTGATCGCCGTGCGATGGAGAAGAATTCCGCGCTGAGCGTTACGACGAAGGTGACGGGCGGGGACCACTTTGGCGATGACACGCCCCGTCAGCGTGACGCACTGGTAATAGATGAACTCCACCCCGTTGTCGGCGATCTCGCTCTCGATGCGGGCGAGCACGTCGGGGTCGGCGTTACGGGCGCGGTGGGCCTCGAGTGGTGACACAGGGACTCCCGTGGTCGGTGGACGAAGTGCCTCCACTCAAAAACATTTATTTATAAATGTCAATACGACGATCAGTCCGCAGGGCGCACGCGAGGATCGGCACCGTTCTCACTACGCTGAGAGCATGACCCCCGCCGATCACCCGCGCTCCGGCAGCGGAGACGGACGAGACGGCGGGGACGACGTGACCTCGACCGTGAGTCGCGCCTTCGACGTGGTGGCGAGCCTCGCGCTTCTCACGGGCGGCGATCAGGGCGCCAGCGCGACCGACGTCGCGCGCAGACTGGGACGCGAGCGCTCGTATGTCTCCCGGACGCTCGCCGCCCTCGCCGAGCAGAGGGTCATCGAGCGAGATGCCGACCGCAGGTACCGGATCTCGTGGGCCTGGTACACGGCCGCCGAGGACCTCGTCGATCGTCGCCTCCGCCTCGAGGGACTGACCGTTCTCGACGACCTGGCCTCCACCACCGGGGAGGCGGCGTTCCTCGGCGTCCTGCGCGGCGATACGACCGTCACGATCGCGGAGAGCGTGCCGGCGGCCTCCCGCATGATCGGCACCTGGGTGGGGCGCGCCTACCCCGCCTTTTGCAGCGACGCGGGCCAGGCAGTGCTCTGGGACGCCGACGACGATGAGGTGCGCGCAGTGTTTTCCTCGACCAGGTTCGGAGGCGCTGGCCCCCGCGCACCGCGCTCGGTCGACGACTTCGTTTCGCGCCTGCACGCGGCCCGCGAGCGCGGATACGCCATCGTCGACGAAGAGGCCGAGGCCGGGCTCTACTCCGTCGCCGCCCCCGTGTGGGACTTCCGCGGCGAGGTCGTCGCCGCCGTTCAGGTAGTCGGTGAACGCGCGGCACTCCGACCGCGCACGGACACGATTGCTGCGGCGTGCGGCGCCGCGGCCGACACGCTCTCGATGCGTCTCGGCGGCGGCATCCGGTGACACCTGTCAGGCTCCCGCGAGGGCGCTGAGCCTTTTGGCGCTGTCGGCGAGGAACCCCTCGATCCGGCGGACGCGAGCGGCGGACGCGGGCGGCCCGCTGACCGAGACCGCCGCGACGATCCCGTGTCTGCCCCGCACGGGCAGGGCGTACTCGTCGATGCCGGCGACATACTCCTCGTGGGCGGCGATGAGTCCCCCCTCCCGGTCGCGGTCGAGCAGCCGCGCGACCTCGTCGATCGTGCGCGCAGCCCCCGGGCCGCCCACACCGACGAACTGCGCATCGCGCAGCAGGGCCGCGAGCTCCGCGTGGGAGTGATCCCAGAGCAGGGCGCGGCCCGCACCGGTGCACCAGATGGGTGCGACCGCGGCAGGCCGCAGAGTGCCCTCACCCGTGGCATCCGTCCCCTCGATGCGCAGCAGGAGCGCGCGCGGACCGTCGGCGGCGACGACTCGCGCCGTCATGCCGAGGTGTGCCGCGAGGGTGCGCAGCTGCACGCGCGCCGCGCGCAGCCAGGGCTCGTGTCGGGCGGAGGCTGCGCGCAGGAACGCCGGTCCCGCGCGCAGCGCCGTCGACTCGTCGCGTTCGACGAAGTCGAGGCGGCGCAGCTCCTGGGTCACGCGGGACGCCCGGCTGCGCTCGACACCCGCGGCCTCGGCGAGCCGCGACAGCACGAGGCCGGCGCGGCCCGAGCGCTCCCGCTCGACGGCCGTGTGCAGCAAGCCGAGTCCCTGCGTGAGAGAGGCGGGCGGGGTCATCAGCGTCCTTCGGGTGCGGGGGCCTCGGTCGCCTCCTCGTCGACGACGGCGACGGGCACGGCTCCACGACGACCGTACCGCCACCAGAAGAACACGTAGCACGCCGCCACGAACGGGATGCCGAAGTACAGCGCCGCGACCTGGTTCGGGTCGAACGCGATGGCGACGATCGAGATCGCCAGCAGCACGAAGGCGAGGATCGGCACGACGGGGTAGAGCGGCGTGCGGTAGGCCAGGGCCGACACGTCGCCGCCCCCGCGCACGAACGCCCGGCGGTGGAAGAACTGCGCGGCCACGATCGACATCCACACCGCGACCACGGCGAAGCCGGCGATCGAGACGAGCACGAGGTAGACCGTCTCGGCGGCGATCACGCTCGACACCAACGACACCAGGCCCACGCCCATGCTGACGGTGAGGGCGACGATGGGGATGCCGCGCGCGGTGAGCTTCGTGAAAGCGCGGGGCGCGTGCCCTTCTTCGGCGAGCGAGAAGAGCATGCGGGCGCACGAGAACAGGCCGCTGTTGCCGGCCGAGAGCAGCGCCGTGATGATGACGAAGTTCATGATGTCGGCGGCGAAGGGCACGCCCACGTACGCGAAGACGTCGACGAAGGGGCTGGAGGTCAGGCCCGCCTGCTCGTAGGGCAGGATGGCGGCGATGACGGCGATGGAGCCGACGAACAGCACGAGCAGACGCAGCACCGTGGAGCGCAGGGCTCTGGGGATGTTGCGCGCGGGGTCCTTGGTCTCGCCGGCGGCGACGCCGATGAGCTCGGAACCGCTGAAGGCGTAGAACACCGCGAGCGAGGTCATGAGAACGCCCGCGATCCCGGTCGGGAAGAGCCCGTCGGGGGTGACGAAGTTGCTGAACAGCACGGCGCCGGGGTGCTCGGACGACAGCGGGGTGAACCCGAAGATCGCCGCCCCACCGAGCACGATGAGCGCGACGATGGCGACCACCTTGATGAGCGAGAACCAGAACTCGGTCTCGCCGAACACGCGCGCCGAGATCGCGTTGAGGGTGAACAGGATGCCGGCGAACACCACGCACCACACCCACACCTCCACACCGGGGAACCATCGCTGCATGAGGATGCCGGCGGCGGTGAACTCCGAGCCGAGGGCGACGACCCAGCAGAGCCAGTACAGCCAGGCCGTGGTGAAGCCCGTCGCGGGGTTGATCGCCCGAGCCGCGTAGATGTGGAAGGCACCGGACACCGGGTAGGCGACGGCCAGCTCGCCCAGGCACGACATCACCAGGTACACGACGAAGGCGCCGACGAGGTAGGCGACGATGGCGCCGAGGGGGCCGGCCTGATTGATCGTGTAACCGGAGCTGAGGAACAGACCCGACCCGATGACGCCGCCCAGCGCGATCATCACGAGGTGGCGGGCGTCCATGGAGCGCTGCAGGCGCCGCAGCGGTACCTGCGTCGCGACGGTCTGCGGGAGCGCGTTGGGCAGGGACGGGGACTCGGTGGAACGTGGCATGGCGTCTCGCATTCGGGAAGAAGGGGAACGGATCGCAATTCGTGTGGCATGAACACTGCACCGTGTTCATTTCGCACATGTTTCCTCGGACAGTAGCCCCGAACGGACTCGCGCTCAAGAGCGGGAAACGCGGCCCACCGGTCGCCCGATCCGCTCGCGGCACGGACATATCGGCATCCCGGACCGCCGGAATGACAGGCGCAGAGCGACACCACGGCGAAAGACGATCGAGGAAGACCCGACCCGCCCCTCCCGAGGAGTCCCATGAACCGTCACGATCTCGCCCTCATCGGCTTCGGAGGCGTCAACCGCGCCCTGGCCGAGCTCATCCGCGACCGCGGCGACGAGCTGGCCGCCGAGCTCGGCTTCGCGCTGCGCATCGTCGCGATCACCGACCTGCGGCTCGGTTCGCTCATGCAGGAAGACGGCATCGACCTCGACGCCGTCTTCGCCCTGAGCCCCGACGCGACCTTCGCCGACTGGCCGGGCGGTGACGCCGAGCCCCGCAACGTCGAGGTGATCCAGAACACGACCGCCGACATCGTCGTCGAGGCCACCTTCACCAACCCCGTCGACGGCGAGCCCGGCGTCTCGCACGTGCGCCTCGCCTTGGAGGCCGGGAAGAGCGTCACGACGACGAACAAGGGGCCCGTCGCCCTCGCCGGCACCGAGCTCAACGCGATCGCCGCGGCCAACGGCGTCCACTTCGCGTACGAGGGCTCGGTCGTCAGCGGCACGCCCGTGCTGCGCTTCGCCGCCTCCACGCTGAAGGGCCTGCGGGTCGACGCGGTGCGCGGCATCCTGAACGGCACGAGCAACTACGTGCTCGGCCAGATGGAGGCGGGCATGGACCTGGCCGCCGCCGTCGCCGAAGCGCAGACGCTCGGCTACGCCGAGGCCGACCCGACCGCCGACATCGAGGGCTCCGACGTGCGCCTGAAGGTCGTGATCCTCGCGAACGAGGTGCTCGGTGCCGACATCACCCCCGCCGACGTGACCTGCACGGGCATCTCGGGGCTCACCGCCGCCGACATCGTGGATGCCGCGAGCCGGGGCCTGCGGTTCAAGCTCATCGGCGCGGCCGAGCGGCTGGCCGACGGCTCGGTGCGGGCGAGTGTCGAGCCCGTCGCCCTCCCGCTGACGCACCCGCTGGCGGGGATCAGCGGCCCCACCAACGCGGTGTCGTTCGACACCGACCTGCTGGGCACGGTGACGGTGAGCGGCCCGGGGGCAGGACGCGTCGAGACGGCGTACGCCCTGCTGTCGGACATCATCGAGATCGACGCCCGCGTGGCGCAGACCGCGGCGACCGGGCGATGACGCTCGTGACCCCCACCGACGCGCTCGAGGTGCGCAACCCGTTCGACGGCGCGGTCATCGGCAGCGTGCCGCTCGCCGGCGTCGACGACGTCCCCGCCGTGCTCGACGTCGCGCGCCTGGGCGCCGATCTGTCCCGTGGCCTCTCCCGCTTCGCCCGACACGCGATCCTTCACCGGGCGGCACAGTTGCTGGAGCAGCGCGCGGAAGAAGCGTCCGAGCTCATCGTGCGCGAGGCCGGCAAGACGATCCGCCAGGCGCGCAAGGAGGTCCGCCGGGCCATCACGACGCTCTCCCTCTCGGCCGAGACGGCGCGCGCGGCGACCGGCGAGGTCATCCCCTTCGACGCTTTCGAGGGGTCGGAGAACCGCAAGGGGTGGTTCACCCGCGAACCGCTCGGCATCGTGGTGGCGATCACGCCGTACAACGACGCCCTGAACCTCGTGGCGCACAAGCTGGGCCCCGCCCTGGCCGGCGGCAACGCCGTGATCCTCAAGCCTTCGCCGCACACCCCGCTCACGGCCGAGTTCCTCGTCGGCATCCTGATCGACGCGGGCCTGCCCGACGAGATCGTGACGGTCGTGCACGGCGATCGCGAGGTCGCCGCGGCCCTGGTGTCGGCGCGCGAGGTGCGGCTGGTGTCGTTCACCGGCGGCTTCACGACGGGCGAGGCGATCGCGCGGGGCGCGGGCCTGAAGCGGCTCGCGATGGAGCTCGGCGGCAACGCGCCCGTGCTCGTCTTCGACGACGCCGATCTCGCGCACGCCGTCGAGGCCTGCGTGTCGGGAGCCTTCTGGGCCGCGGGGCAGAACTGCGTGGGCGCGCAGCGCATCCTCGTGCAGCGCGGGATCTACGACGCCTTCCGCGCACGCTTCGTCGCGGCGACCGCGGCCCTGCGGGCGGGCGACCCCACGGACGAGGCCACCGATGTCGGACCGATGATCACCCCGGATGCCGCCGAACGCGCCGCGCGTGTCGTCGACGACGCCGTGCGGGCCGGCGCCCGCGTGCTCGCCGGTCACCGCCGCGACGGCTCGGTGTACGCTCCGACGGTCGTGGAGGGCGTGCCCCTCTCGTGCGAGCTGTGGGCCGACGAGGCGTTCGCGCCCGTCGTCGTACTGGCGCCTTTCGACACCGAGGACGAGGCGATCGCCCAGGCGAACGAGATCGAGTACGCCCTGCACGCGGGACTGTTCACGAGCGACCTCGGCCGCGCCCTCCGCGCGGCCGAGCGCCTCGAGGCCGGGGGCGTCATGATCAACGACTCCTCCGACTACCGCGTCGACAGCATGCCGTTCGGCGGCGCCAAGTACGGGAGCATGGGTCGCGAAGGAGTCCGCTTCGCCTACGAGGAGATGACCCAGCCCAAGGTCGTGTGCATCACCGCATGACCATCGGATGCCACGCCCTCCGGCCACGAGCGCGAGGGCGTGGCATCCCGCCTCGGTGAACGGGCGCGCTCAGGCCTCAGGCGCGGTCGATGACCCGCGTGAGGGAGACGGATGTCACGGTGTCGGTGACGCCGGGAAGCGCGGCGATGCGCTCCCAGATCTGACCGATGCGTTCCATCGAGTCGGCGCGCAGGGTCACGAGCAGGTCGAACTGGCCCGACAGGATATCGCACTGCACCACCTCGGGAATCCGGGTGAGTTCGGTGATCACCCCCGCGCCCCGCATGCGGTCGGCGCGGTACACCAGCACGATCGCGGTCACCCGCCCGTCGTCGATGCGGGCTCGCGCCAGGGTGTAGCCGGCGATCAGGCCATCGCGTTCCATGCGTTCCATACGCTGCTTCACGGCGTTGCGCGACAGGTGGACGCGCGCGGCGAGCGCGACCAAGGGGATGCGCGCGTCGGCGTGGAGCTCGGCGAGGATCCGCTCGTCGACGGCATCGGTGCGGGGGCGAACCATCGGGACTCCTCGTGTGCGTATTCGACATTCGCACATGTTTATATTGCACGCTAGGGTAACTCAGATCGATCGCCCCGTCACCCGGGCGACGGAAAGGCCGAGATGACGACACGACCCGACCGCACCGACGCCGCCAGCCTCGGCGAAGCGAGCCTTGCCGTCCACGCCGGCATCGAGCTCGACAGCACGCGCGCCCTGCGCACGCCCCTGGTCATGTCGAACTCCTTCGCCCTGCCCGACGACCCCAGCGAGATCAGCTGGTCGGCGACCGCCCCCGGCCTGTACACCCGCAACACCGGCGTCAACCAGCAGGCGCTCGAGCGCAAGCTCGCGGCGCTCGAGGGCGGCGAGGACGCGGTGGCCCTGGCATCCGGCGTCGCCGCCCTGCACGCGGTGTTCTTCACGCACGTCAGCGCCGGCGATCACGTCGTCGTCAGCGATGTCGTGTACGAGGCGACCTGGCGCCTGTGGACCGAGCTGCTCCCCCGCCGCTACGGCATCCGGGCCACGTTCGTCGACGTGACTGATCCGGATGCCGTGCGCGCGGCCATGCGGCCCGAGACGCGCCTCGTGTGCGTCGAGGCCATCGCGAACCCGACCACGAAGGTCGCCGACATCGCGATGCTCGCCGGGATCGCGCACGAGGGCGGGGCCATCCTCATGGTCGACTCCACCTTCACACCGCCGCCCTTCTACCGCCCTCTCGCCGACGGCGCCGACCTCGTCGTGCACTCGCTGACGAAGTACATCAACGGCCACGGCGACGCGATGGGCGGAGCCGTGATCGGTCGCACCGAGCTCATCGAGCCGATCAAGGCCGACGCGATGGTCGACGTGGGCGGGATCATCTCGCCGTTCAACGCGTGGATGATCCAGCGCGGGTCGGTCACCCTGCCCCTGCGGCTCCGGCAGTACTTTGCCTCGGCACGGCGCGTGGCGGAATTCCTCGAGGCCGACCCGCGGGTCGCGTTCGTCGCCTACCCGGGGCTGGCGTCGCACCCCGGACACGACGTGGCCCGGCGGCAATTCGGTGGGCAGGACTTCGGCGGCATGATGGCCTTCGCGATCGACGGCGACCCCGACGCGCAGAACCGGTTCGTGTCGCAGCTGCGGCTCATCACGTCGGGCTTCTCCCTCGGCCACGACGACAGCCTCATCGTCCACACCGCGGCCGAGGGTCCCCGCACGGCGACCTACCCCGAGGAGTTCCGCCGGTACGGGCACCTGCGGCTGTCGGTGGGCCTCGAGGACACCGACGACCTCCTCGCCGACCTCGCCGCGGCGCTCGACGCCGGCATCCGGTGAAGCCCGACCGTCCCCGCGCGCCAAAATGGGGACGGTGAAGACGACCCCCGGGAGCCGGTGACGCGTGGACCTCGTGTCGTCGATCGCCGCCCGCTTCGGCCCCGCGCGAGCGCACGGCCGTGACGTGGCTGCGCCGGCGGGGGGCACTCAGCGCCTCGCGGTGCGCCCGAGCAACTCCTCGATCGTCGTGAGCACGCCGTGGTCGAGGTTCGATGGAGCACGGTGTCGCGCGCGCGCGACGACCTCGGGGTGGGCGTCGGCCATCGCGTACGACCAGTGCGCGGCATCCAGCATCTCGAGGTCATTGAGGTAGTCGCCGAAGGCGGCGGTCTGCTCCGGCGAGACACCCAGTTCTTCTTGCAGGCGGCGCAGAGCCACGCCCTTGTCAACACCCGGCTGCATGATGTCGACCCAATGCGCTCCCGAGACGACCACGCGGTGGGTGCGAGCCAGGTCGTCGAGGGCGAGGCCGACGCTCTCCTCGGCCGGAGCGAAGTCGTAGATCGCGATCTTGAGCACGTCGTCCTCGACGGCGAGAACGTCGTCGACCGCCTCGAGCGCCGCGTAGTAGGCCTGAGCCTCTTCTCGAAACGCATCGTCACATCGCTCGATGTACGCCGATCGCTTGCCACACACGACGACGCCGAGGTCGTACCCCGCGTCGGCCAGCGAGCGGATGCGCCGGACAGCGCGATCGACGAACGCCGCTTCGAGGGCGACGGATGCCACTTCGATCCCCGCCCGCACGACGTACGCGCCGTTCTCGGCGATGAATGTCATCTCATCGCCGGCATCCCCGAAGGTCGCCCGGAGCGTCGCGAGCTGGCGCCCGGAGGCGGGGACGAAGGCCACACCCCGCTCGGCGAGACGCGGAAGAAGGTCCCACAGCGGCTCCGGGACGTTGCCGTCGCCGTCGAGCAGGGTTCCGTCCATATCGACGGCGATCAGGCGGATGTCAGGGGTCACGGCATCCATCCTCTCAGCGTCCCGGCGCCATCCTCTCGAGCCCCTCGATCCCGCGGCGTCGATGGATCATGACGCCGACCGGTGGTGCCGGAGGGGTAGGGCTGGTCCCTTTCCGTGACCTGGCGGGGTGTGACCGGCGACGACGTCGTGGTGCAGATAGTCGGGCGGAACGCTACGGACGCCGCGGCGGCTTCGCTGCTCTCGATCGCATGGTGGCGGAGCCGGCGCGGGCGCGGCTGACCCGGCGAGCGTCGACGAGAGCAGCGCCGCCACCTCACCTGCTCCGGCGCCTGCCGAACAGCGCGAAGATCCCCCTGCCGACCATCGCCGCCATCGCGCCGACGCCCAGCGCCGCTGCCACGATCACACCGTCGCGTCCGCGGAAATCGGGCGGCGCACCGGCGATCCGGTGCGCGATGGTCATCCGACTCAGCGCGTCGCGTCGCTCCAACCACGGATCCACGGGTCCCCCGCCGCACGTCTGCACGATCGAGGCCAGAGTGCGCACCGATGGAAGTCCGCGCCCCAGGAACGCGTCCGAAAGGACGGTGCGCGACACCCCGCTCTCCGACTGCAGACGGGACAGCGTCGGATTGCCTGCGGACACACGCAACAACCGCAGGTCGGCCGCCAACTGCGCTACGGAATCCTGCCCTCGATGAGCTGCCATGCGTTCGCCCCCGTCGATCTTCGTGATCGTGTCGTCGCACGCCTCACAGGCGTGCAGCGAAGTCCTTGATCCACGGCCGGAGCGCCGGGCCGAGATCGTCGCGCGCCGAAGCGAGTTGCATGATCGCCTTGACGTAGTCCAGCTTGTCGCCCGTGTCGTAGCGCGCCCCGGCGAAGACGACACCGTGAACGCCGCCGGCCACCCCCGCGTCGCCGTCCGCCGCCAGTACCTGCAGGGCGTCGGTGAGCTGGATCTCGCCGCCCTTGCCCGGCGGCGTGTCCTCGAGGACGTCGAAGACGACCGGTTGGAGCACGTACCGGCCGATGACGGCGTACCGGGAAGGCGCGGACGCCGCGTCCGGTTTCTCGACGAGCCCGGTGACGCGGACCACGTCGGGATCTTCGGTGGCTTCCACGGCCGCGCACCCATAGAGGTGGATCTGCTCCGCCGGGACTTCCATCAGGGCGATCACGGAGGTCGATCGCTGCTCGGCGACCGAGATCATACGCGACAGCAGATTTTCGCTCTCACCGATCAGATCGTCACCCAGAAGAACAGCGAACGGTTCATGTCCGACGTGTCGCCTGGCGCGCAGGACCGCGTGGCCCAGGCCCCGCGGCTCGCCCTGGCGGACGAAGTGCACGTCGGCGAGCGTCGAGGACCGCTGGACGTGCTCGAGCTTGACGGCGTCGTTCTTGGTGCTGAGGGTGTGCTCCAACTCGGGGACCGCGTCGAAGTGGTTGCTGATCGCGTTCTTGTTGCGCCCGATGATGACGAGGACGTCGTCGAGCGAGGCGGCGACGGCCTCTTCGACCACGTACTGCAGGGCGGGCTTGTCCACGACGGGCAGCATCTCCTTCGGGATGGCTTTCGTCGCCGGCAGAAAGCGTGTGCCAAGTCCCGCGGCGGGAATGACGGCCTTCGTGATCATGGGGAGCCTCTCTTTCGAATGGGTCGGGTCAGTCATGGCTGAAGATCCACGCGAGCAGATAGCTGCGGGAGTCTGCGGAGTCGATACGTGAATCGGGCAGCGCCCGGGCGTTCTGCAACGCGGCCTCCGGATCGACGGTCGCCTGGAGCATGATCACGTAGTCGATCAGCGGCTGCTCGAGGGTTCCGGCATCCATCACATCCGCCACCACGGCGCTGCGGCGCTCGGCATCCGGGAGGAACGCCGTCGAGGGTGACATCGGGATGAGCTCGATGCCGAGGATCGCCGAGGGCGACGCGTCGAAGAAGGTGGCGTAGTCGCGCTTGCCGCCCCAGTTCAGAGCGAAGAACGGCGCCGTCATGCCGGCCGGCATCTCGGCACCGAGCCAGTATCGCCGCGCTGTCTCGGTCTCCACGCTCAGCAGCGCCTCGGCTTCGGCACGCAGATCGTCCTGGCCGGATACCTCTGCCCACAGCATCAACCCGGCCCAGGCATTCACCGCCTCCGACGCCGACTCCTGGTTGTTCCCATCGGCGAACGGGGCGGTGCCGGAGGCCCAGGAGTGACCCGCGTACTCGTCGAAGACACGGCGGGCGGGGAAGCCCGGAACAGCGACCGGTGCCGCGAGGTCGAGCGCGACGACGTTCGCCATCGGGCGGTATTTCTCCACGAGGGCGGGGTCGTCCTGCGCCACGACGCCGAGCGCGTAGAGGAAGTATCCGTAGTGGAAGTGATGATCGTTGAACTCGTCGGATCCGTACGCCGGCGCACGACCGGTGATGCCCCCGAGCACCGGGTCGTAGACGAAACAGCGGTCGCTGCGCCCCTGGCATCCGCGAGGGTCGAGCCACAGGTCCAGCTGCTGTTTGATCGAGGCTTTGACCGACGCGGCGACATCGTTCTGACCCAGGTCGGCGGCGAGACGGTAGAGCATGGCCGAGCGGTACAGCTCCTTGCCGCCGGCGTAGGAGTCCGTCGCCGTCAGGGGACGCTCGGCGTCGACGGCGATCTGCGCGCGAAGAGCCTGCCTCTCATCCTCCGAGAGAGAGCCGACGTCCAGGCCCGCGACCGCCTCGACGCGGGGCACCGCGAAGGAGAACTCCTTTCCCGCGACGAGCGTCGCGGGACCGTAGATGGTGTCGTACGCGGCACCGATGAGCCCGGTCGAGATCTGCTGGTGCGGGCGAGCGGCGAAGACCGTGTCGCTCGGGACGTCGAACCCGAAGGTCGTGGTCACCGCGTCGCCTTCCGCCTGGGAGGTCGCCGTGGTCGCCGTGAGCGGGACGGCTCCCGCCACGAGTCGGTCGACCGCGTCCGCGCTCGCGTCGGCGGGGACGGCGAACACCGCGAGCGTCCCTTCTTCCTCGAGGTCGAACCCCTCGCCGTCCTGTGTGGCGTCGGCACCGACGACGACATAGGACACTCCGCCGACGTCGGTTCGCCAGACCCCGGGCGACGCCTCGGTGAGGGCCACCCCCTCGAGACCGACCCGCTGCGGCGCGGCGGCGCGGTAGAACGCGTAAGGCCACCCCTGAGCGAGGGTCAGCGTCCCCACCGCGGCGTCCGCGTTCGCGTAGCGGAAGTCGGCCGAGAGCGCGTCGATCCTCGACAGCTCCGTCGATGACCCCGGTACACCGAAGCGGAGATCGGCGACGAACGAGCCGAACACCGACGACGCCGTCACCGCGACGCGCGGCAGACCCACCTCGAACGAGGACGTGGTCGGCCGCACGGCGAGGACGCCGGTATAAACGGGTCGCTCACCGCCGCCGAACACCGCCGCACCCACCCACGAGTTGGTCGGGGGAGCCAACCCCTCGGTGAGGCGGGTCTCGCCCGCGTACGGACCGGGCAACCGCGGAAGGTCGGCAGCCACCTCGGCAGCCTCGCTCGCCCACGCGGGGGCCAGCGCGGCGGCGCTCGATTGCTCGGTCGGCTCTTCCGGAACGCACCCGCTCGCGATCAGCGCCATGGCGGCGGCGAGAACGGATGCCACGACCGCACGCACGCGCCCGCTCACCGGAAACCGCCGGGGAGGAAGAGCTTGCCCACCTGGCGCACCACCCAGGATCCGAGATCCTCATCGCCTCGGAGCTCGAGAGACGCCGCGACCGGCGCACCCGCGAACGCCACGGAAGCTCCCCCCAGACTCTGGTCCCGCCCCACGACGACGACCTGGGGTTGCCCGTCACGCTCCTCGCCGACGTGGAACTCCGTCAGAGCGAGCGTGCGGGTGGTCCCGTCCGGCATCGTCACATCGACGGCGCCGCCGACCTGCATACGGGCGTAGTCCCTCGGATTCATGGGGAAGGACGCCTCCAGATGGAGGGTGTTCGAGATGCCGACGACGGCGATGATCGAGTTGCCGGGGACGAAAGAGCCGATGTTGGCCTCGACGTCGCGCACGATCCCGTCGGCGACGGCGGTGAACACCAGGATGTCGTCGCCCTCGACCCGGTATCCCACACCCTCCGGGTTGAGCCGAGAGGTCTGCAGGGACTGCTGAAGGGTCCCGCTCTGCAGCCGCAGAAGTTCCTGCCCCTTCCCCACCGCCATGCCCGGTTCGATGGACATGGATGCCACGAACCCGGCGTACGCGGTCCCGACGCTGTACGTGTCGGAGACGAGCGTCGCCTCTGACGCAGCAACGCGCAGGGCTCGCTGGTTGGCGTACATCAGGCCGCCGAGGGCGATGGCGACCACGAGCAGGGACAGAACGAAGAATCCGGTGATGCGGAGAAACTTCACGAGACCACCTCCAGGGCGTCATAGGTACGGCGCCGTCGCGCGGCGCGGACGTGTCGGCGGCTGCGCGCGCGGCGGCGGTCCTGCTGCTGCTCGCGGAAGGCGACGACGATCAAACCGCCCAGGGCGATGGTGTTCACGACGTTCCAGAAGATCGCGACCGACAATTGGCCGGTCCAGTCGAACTTCCAGATGCCGACGAGAGTGGTGGCGAACAGGAACACGAAGAACAGGCTCTGTACGCGGATGTAGAGGAAAGGGGAGGTCTTCGCGCCTGCACCGGTCACGTGCCAGGTCCCGGCGCGGCCGCTGAGCGCGTTGAACAGCGCCTTCGTGTAGATCGGGAAGGACACCGACGACAACAGCAGGGTCTCCCAGCGGAAAGCTCCGATGGTGAAGAACGCCATCACGACCTGCATGACGTAGAAGCCGCAGTAGAACAGAATCCATTGGCCCAGCGGCACATTCAGCGACATCGGGGTGATGTCGAGGAAGATCTGCAACGGCGGGAGAAGCAGGAGAGCCAGCGGGATGACGCCGTTGAAGTAGAAGGTGGCCGTGGCGAAGTACTGCAGTCGCTGGTCCATGGTGAGCGAACGACGCGGCGACAGCGGGTTGTGCGTGAAGAGGATCTCGAACGCCCCTGTCGCCCAGCGCACCTGTTGCTTACTGAAGGACTCGATGCGGTCGGGTGTCTCGCCTGTCGCCAGGTGCAGCGGGATGTAGACGGACGACCACCCGGCCTCGTGCAGGAGGATCGAGGTCCAGATGTCCTCCGACTTCGATGCGGCGTGCAATCCTCCGATGCTGTCGATGGCCGCCCGACGGAACACGACGTTCGTGCCGACGCAGAATGCCGAGTTGAAGCGGTTCTTGCCCGGTTGCGCGAGGGCGTAGAACACTGTCTGCATGTAGGCCGACGCCCGGGCGATGAAGCCGTCGGTGTTGCCGTACACCTGCGGGGTTTGCACGAAGGCCACCCGGTCGTCTGCGAAGAACGGCATCGTCTCCTCGAGGAAGTTCACCTTCGGGACGAAGTCCGCGTCGAAGATGGCGAAGTAGTCGCCGTCGAGCTGCCGCAGTGCAGCGTTGATGTTGCCCGCTTTGGCGCCGTCATTGCCGTCGCGCGTGCGGTAGCCCGCACCGAGACGCTCAGCCAGAGCCGCGACCTCGGGCCGTCGCATGTCGTCGAGAACCCAGGTCCGATGCGCTCCGCGCAGCGCGACGCACGCCCGGATCGTGCGCTCGAGGACGAGCAGCGATTCGCCGTAGGTGGGGATCAGCACATCGATGCCGACTCGCCGGTCGTGCACCTGCACCTCAGGATTCTGCGGGTCGCCCACGAACAGGCCCCGACGCGCCGCGTGGTACGCGAATCCGCGGGGGTTGTGCGTGGACGACAGAGCGGTCCACAGGCTCAGCAGGATCTGCAAGACCAGGAAGCTCTCGCAGACCACCACGATGGTGTAAGGCAACGGGTCTCCCACATTCGCGGGATTGAGCAGGAATGCCGCGTACAAGAGGCATCCGATCGTCGCGAGCACGACGAGAAGGATCAACGAAGGCGATTGGACCGTGCCGTCGCGAAAGATATCGGACCCTGCCGAAACGCGACCGGACGTGCTGTCGCGCATCCCCCGGCGAGCGCTCCGCCGGCGCGCTGGGTGTCGTGTCATCGCTACTCCGCTCGGGTTGCGGGGAGCACGATGAGACAACGCGACGACATCGCGTGAGACAGGCCCCCCAGCCTGGTCGATGGGGCGACCAACGCGCCACACCGTTGTCGTCCTGGCGACTGTAGGGCAGCGCCCGGAGGAGAATTCCCCGCTCCGTCATCAATTCGGGCGATATCCGGATGCGTCCGCCACCGGGGCGACATCCCTGAACGAGGAGGCATGTTTCATATTTGTTATCCGATCAGGCTTTTATCGAGACTCGTGATCGGCGTATTCCCTCGCTCGAATGCACCTCGCGGACACGTCCGACTTTTCCGGGACGGGGCGACTGAACGGATCTGAACGCTGGCACGCGGGGGCGAGAGGGGATTTGACCGCCCGATCGCGAGCTCGCCACCGTCCGGCGGCATCGCCGGGCGACGAGATCACCGCCGGACGGACCGGACGAGAAGATCACGAAAAGATCACGACGACCTCTTCCCTTCCGTTACCTCACCGTTATAGAGTGCTTGCACGGTAGTTGTTTTGCTGTGGCAGCTACCGGCATGTGATTGCAGGACACTCTGGTGCAGAGAAAGGGCCGGTCGAGTCTCTCGACCGGCCCTTCGTGCATCCCACCCTCCCGCCGCGCGCGAGCAGGCAGCAGGATGAAGGGGTGAACGACGCAGACCTCACCGAACCCGACGGACGCCTCGTGCTCGTGCGACACGGCGAGACGGAGTGGAGTCGCACTGGCCGGCACACCGGCTTGACCGACATCCCCCTCACCGAGACCGGCGCCTACAAGGCCGAGCTGGCCGGGACGCTCCTCGCACCCCGCCGCTTCGACCTCGTGCTGACCAGCCCCCTGCAGCGCGCGGTCGAGACGGCCACCCGGGCGGGCTTTCCCGACGCGCAGCACGAGCCCCGTCTGGTCGAGTGGGACTACGGCGCCTACGAGGGACTCACGACCCCCGAGATCGTCGCGGAGCTCGGCCACCCCTGGACCATCTGGCAGGCGGGCGCCCCCGCCGGCGACACCCCGGGCGAGACGATCGAGCAGGTCACTACCCGCGCGGCATCCCTCCTCGATGACCTCCGCCCGCGCCTCCGCGCCGGGGAGCAGATCCTCGTGTTCTCGCACGCACACTTCCTCCGCGCCCTCGCGGGGGTCTGGCTCGGCCTGACCGCGGCGGGCGGCCGCTACTTCGTGCTCGGCACGTCGGCGGTGAGCGAACTCGGCTTCGAGCACGGCAACGAGGTCATCACGCAGTGGAACCACGTTCGCGTGTCCCTTCTCACGATAGTTGGCAGTGAGTGAGACGGATCGAGTGCGGCATCGCGCGGGCGGCGCGGCAGCGATCTCGGGAGATCTGTCTCACGAAACATGTCAGCAACTGCGTTCGGTGCACGAACGGGGTCAGTTGAACGAGAACGACTTGTAGCTGCTGCGCACGTTGAATCGTCGTCCTTCCTTGCGCCGCTGCAAGAAGCCTGCGATCGTGTCGATGTCGTCAGGACGCATCTTCAGCGCACGACACTTCGCGCGCACCTGATCGACCGTGATCGGCACCCAGCGCTCGGGCCGGTTCATCATGTCCGCCTTGAGCTTGTCCTCTTCGTTCCACTTGAGCCCGGTCGAGTATCCGGCCGCCATCGCCGCGACGTACTCGAGGATGCCGTCGACGCCGTCCGGCAGCGGTTCGCACTCGACCTCATCCCGGCTCGCAACCGGCTCCACGGTCCGGTCTGCGAACAACTGGACGGGATTCGCATCTTCGATCCACTCAGCAGCCTCGTCCTCGTTCCACTCGATCACGGCAAGCGCATCGAGGTCCTGACCCCAGAGCTTCTGGAAGTAATCACGATTCGGCCACGCGTGGAGGACCCGCCCCGACAACATGCCGATGGAGAACCCCCGCCAGATCACCTGCCGCACGTTGGGCTGAGCGACCAGCTGCTTGAGGACCGGGCTGTCCACCTCGCGCCGGGGAGTCACCACGACCACCTGGCCGCCGGGTTGCTCCAGGAGCCACCGGACTGCACGGGCGTTCTGCGGCTCACGAGACCGCTCTCCGTCGGTGAGACGTGAGATCGCGACCGGGTAATTGTAGGACTCTGACGACACGGCATCTCCTTAGCTCGGGCTCCCGAAGGCAATACCAGCCACCGACACTCTTCTCGTCAATGCGTAGGTTCCGCTGCCCCACGCCGCGTCCGTCGAGTGGCAACCCTACGATGGCACCAGCCTCACGAGTGCCGCGCCGCCCCCCCGGGCCGCGATGGCAACGTGCGACGCCGCGACCATCCGCGGATGTCCCGGATCGCACGGATCAACTCCAGACTTCAAAATGTCGGAGGGGCCGGGCAGTCTAGGTCGCGTCGGCAGACCATACGCGGATCGACATGGAGATGGGAGGGCACTCAGATGTCGAGAGTCGTGCAGAGCGACACTACGGAGGTCTTGGGCTACTTCCATGACAAGCTCCACCGCCACTTCCTAGCGCTCAAGGATCAGCGATCTAGACTCAGCCCTGTTCCACCGGTGTTCGCGCTAGATGTGCTGTCCGGGGACGTTGGTTGAGGTGTGACGCGATAGACGGGTGAGGACCTCCCGGTCGAGAGTGGAGCTGTCTAGTTCCCGCACTCGATGACCTAGGAGGTCCTCGTGTCCCACGCTAACGCT
>Ga0308171_1001132_pt1 | contig 40010 bp, 39 predicted proteins | sample PhyGR1_FD_202135 | JGI IMG/M metagenome (GOLD analysis project Ga0308171, IMG submission 202135) | Phyllosphere microbial communities from UC Gill Tract Community Farm, Albany, California, United States - DLSLSG.R1 | ecosystem: Host-associated > Plants > Phyllosphere > Unclassified | place: USA... | reverse complement strand
GCATTACATGGATAACTTTTGAATGACAGACTAAAGAAAACTGTCAGTTAGCATATTCTGTGTTTGTACAACTTTTTTATGATTTAACGAAATAAGTTGATCTGACCTTTTTCAGATGTACAATCAGTTTCAAAATTGACAACGGAACGGTTAAATGAAAAGTCATTACGGTGGAGTGGACGAGACAGCCCGAAGAGCGAGCGCGATGCTGCGCAGCATGAGCGACGATATTTCAGTCAGAAGAAATGAGTTTGGTCTTGATCAGTACTATCAGACGTTCACGCGCAATTCCGTGGCTAACCTTCCCAAACTCAGCCGCCGTGCCGTTGAGCAAGCTATTGAAGAAATGGAATCACAGGGGCATGTTTTTGGTAAAAAAGATGCCGGTAACACCCGGCATTACGCCCTGACCATCCAGGATGTTGTCGATATCTATGCTCACCGTAAAGTGCCTAAATATCGTGATGTGCACGCGGGGGATGGGCCTTTTGTTATTTTTGTTGTGAACCTGAAAGGCGGGGTATCGAAAACCGTCAGTACGGTGACGCTGGCGCATGGCCTGCGGGTTCATCAGGATCTTCTTCAGCACGATCTTCGTATTCTGGTTGTTGATCTCGATCCCCAGGCCTCGAGTACCATGTTTCTCAGCCAGGAAAACAGCATTGGTTCCATAATGGAAACAGCTGCACAGGCCATGCTTAACGATCTGGATGCTGGCCAGCTCAGAGAGGACATCATTAAACCCACCATTATCCCCGGTGTTGATGTTATTCCTGCTTCTATTGACGATGGTTTTATTGCAAGTCAGTGGAATGATCTTGTCAGAGAGCATTTGCCTGACAGGCTTCCCTCTGAAGTGTTGCGCCGGACAATTATTGATCGTGTCGGTTCTGATTACGATTTCATCTTTATAGATACTGGTCCTCATCTCGATGCTTTTATGTTAAATGCACTCGCCGCGAGTGACCTGCTGCTGACGCCCACACCGCCCGCACAGGTCGATTTTCACTCCACCCTTAAGTACCTCACGCGGCTGCCTGAAATGATTGAGCAGCTTGAGGAAGAGGGCATCACGCCGCGGATAAAGGGAAATATTGGCTTTATGTCAAAAATGACCTCGAAGCGGGATCATGAAATGACACACGGCCTCGCCCGTGATGTTTTTACCTCTTACATTCTTGACGCGACATTGCCCAGGCTTGACGGATTTGAACGCTGCGGAGAAAGCTTCGACACCATTGTGAGTGCCGATCCCAGTTCCTATCCGGGAAGCGCTGAGGCGCTCAAGAAAGCGAAGCGTGAGGCGGAGCGTTTCACTCAGGCCGTATTTAAAAGGATTGAATTCATCAGAGGTGTGAAATGAAAAAGGAAATGGTCAAGCTGGGCCGGCAGCTGGGTAATTCCAGTTTTTCAAAAATGATGAACGAGTCAGACAGCGAGCGGGTGTTTACCCTCAGGTCCGGTGCACAGGCCCGGTTTGTCCTGACCAAGATACTGCATGACGACATCGAAACGCAGACGTTCGTTGATGCCACGGTAAACGGCCGTGACCAGGCATTTCTGACGCGCGAATCGGTCAGTGATATTTCCCGGACCATCCGGCTCCAGCAGTTCTTTCCTGCCATCGGACGTGAGGTTAATGGTCGAACTGAGATACTGGATGGTTCACGACGTCGTGCCGCCTGCATTTACAACGGAACCGCATTTGAGGTGCTGGTGACGCGTGATGCCTTGTCTCTCTCTGATGCCAGACAACTGGCCGTGGACATTCAGACAGCAAAAGAGCATACGCTGCGTGAACTCGGAAAACGCCTCAGACTCATGTATCCGGAAGACATGAATCAGTCTGAGATAGCCGCTGCAGAAGGGCTGTCGGCCGCCAAGGTAACCCGGGCTTTTCAGGCTGCCGCGGTGCCAGATGAAATCATCGCGGTTTTCCCCTCTGTCAGCGAGCTTTCCATCAGTGACTACCGGGCTCTGCTGGAGGTGACGGATAAAGCACGGGCAAGACAACTCACCACTGACGCCTTAGTCGGTTACGTCCGCAGCCGGATGGAAGAGGATGCATCTCATGATATGGCCGAGCCCGCTTACAAGAACCGGATAATCAGCTATTTTCGTGCTGAAAGCGAAGGCCCTCGCAAAGCTGCGGGCAGCAAAAAAATTGTGACAGAGAAGCTGGCGGAGTTTCCTGATAAAAAGCAGTTCGCCCGAAAAAAAACCGATGCTGATAAACGTCTTGTCACCTACGAATTCTCCCGTCTTTCTGCGGCCTGTCAGGCTGAGCTAGATGCCGCCGTCCGGAGCGTCATTGATCGCATGATGGTTAAGTCTGTAAATGACCAGTGATCAGACCCTGCTGACGATGCCTCTGTGAGAAAGTATCAGGAATTAACAATCAAGTTTCCCCAGAGTGATATTTTATTAAATAATTGATTTTTTTGAATAAATTGAGATTATTTCAGACTGAAATTCCCACCGTTTTTTATTCAGTAATGCCGACGTTACGTCGGCTTTCTGTCAGTGACCAGAGAGCCGGTATTATCTTCAGGCATATGTACATCAGGATGTGGATACTATTCCAGCTCGCCTGAGTTGCTGAAGAAGCGGGTATTCTCACTGATTTAAGGCATACAGGCTGGATCACCCGCTTCCGGGCGTCTCTCTCTCAGACCAGAATACAAGTGAGCGTCTCATTCCTGCCTTTATCTCTTTCCGCCCTTTACCGTTGATATCAAATCTGGCTGAGCATCACACTATTGAAATCAGGTGTATCAAGAAAGGCGGTATGAACTGAACCCGGTTCATCCAAATACAGAGTAAAAGCCCCAGTGATAAAAGCATGCAACAGAAGCGTTTTAATACCTGTCGGGTCTGATTAGCTATCAGCGGAGTACGGATGGTCTGAAGGTTGCTGACAATAATGTTCTGACAGGTCTGCAGGAGAAAGGATACCCGTGATCACTTCATCTTATCCAAAGAGACTTCTGGACATTTCCCTCTCTTCAGCTGAGTTACCAGTGTGGCAATAACATGCTGACGGGTGACAATGCGTCGGGTAAAAGCCCGGTTCTGCCTGCGCTGGATCCTGCCCTGAGTATAAGCCGGCACAGGGTCGAATCACTGGGCGTGGAATCAATGATTTCCCGTCAGGCTGGGCTGGCTTTTCAGGCCGGTGTACGTCGCGCCGATTTACTGTCCTGACTCATCGCAGACGTTTTACTCAGCGATACAGATCATCTTGATCTGAATGGACGGCTGAATCTTATGCACAGAGATGAAGACGGACTGAGAATGCATATTGCGCCAGTGCTGGATGAGTATGATCAGGAGATGATGCACATTCTGGCACAGGGTTCGACACATTTCCCGTTTTAATATTATGCTTTGGAATTCATGACATTCTCAGGACGTCCCTGTGCCGGCTTCAGCCGGTATGTTCATCCTGTGCTGCCGGGCAGCGCCTGAACTGACAGCGACCATCCTGCACAGGAGTACATCCGTACGCTCTTCAGCATTGACGTTCCGGTGGCTGAAAGATACAGGCGGGAGAATACCTCGCGTCAGCAGAAAACCCCTTTTCATGAAGAGCAACTGACCGACATTAATAAGGGTTTCGAAACCTGTCAGTTGGGCATCCGTTCGGGCCCGCATTCGCGTCCCAAAGCCAGTCCTGATATTACGGAAGACGGTATTTGTGTTTGCAACCGCGGTAAAGGCAGGCGGTGATTCGTGAACATGGAGTTTGCCCTGCGCCGGCCTGAACAGTACAGAGAGTCTGATGCCCTTTTATTGGAAGAACCGGAGGATCACCTCAGTCATGTGAACCTGAAAAAGCTCATGAACACGCTGGCACCCGAACGGGAGATGCAGCGTTTTGTGTCCAGGCACATCAGCCATATCTCATCGCGCCCCGATCTCCGGAGTGCCATTTTGCCGGGCGAGAGCCGGCCAGTGACTCTGCGGGTCATTCTGGCTGAAGGGGATGCCGGATTCATTCTGACTGACGCGTTTTACCGCAGTCTTACGGGCAGAGCGCCAGAAGAGGCTGGGGTGCACATCGTCGCTATCGGCGGTACACGTTTCTGCTGCTACCTTGAGCTGGCGCGTATTCCGGGCAACCGCGTTGCTGCGCTGAGAGACAATGACGGCGACTGTCAACGGAACTGTGATGAACGCTTTGCCGACATGACCAGTCCGGAGAGGAAGGTGTAGGGGATGAAGATGCTTCGCGCTCCAACTTTGAGATCTGTATGTACCGCGATAATACTGAACGGTGCGGACGGGTTTTCGACGGCACCCGTCGTCGGATTAGCGTCCAGGAATACATGCTCGCCAGCAAAGCCCGGGACGATTTTCGGCTGCTGGAGAAGGGAGCACGGATGAGCGTACCTGCATATATACCAGAAGCGGTGGCGTGGATAAACGCGTAATCTTCGCGGTTGAGGGTTTGAGTAAAACCTCGCTTCTCAGAGACAGTCTGCGTGAAGACTATCGGGCCCTGCTCCTGACGCACACACGAAATAATGCATTGCACCTGCGTGCCAGATTCATTCCGCATTTTGTCTCATCCCGGACGGGATCCGTGTGATGACGTGGTTCGGGTATCTTCATGGTTTCTGCTGCCGGCTCCTGTTGCAGCATCAGATGCCGCTTCGCGGTCTGAGCTTTGCCGGGCCGCGTTCGCACCGGCTACATTGTCAGGAGGCGGACGGACAAGTCTGCCTCCTGCGTCTGTCCCTGCTGCTCATACACAGGAAAATGATGGCTGACATCTGCGCACGCCCTGAACGGAACGTTGACGTGCTGTTGATCGATGAAGTACAGAGCTCGGTCACGATGTTAATTTTTTACCTGAATTATGCAGCGCCGGTATTTCCGTATTGCTGACCGGGGATGACTGTCAGCACACATTCGACACCGGTCGGGATGGGAATACCAACGCAACATTACACGATAACATCACCTGCCAGGAAACCTGCTTTACAAAATTGGGTATGTTGCCAGACGGGGAAACCCTCAGAAAAACGTGGCGCTGTTCACAGACAGTATGTGAGTTTATCTCATCATATCTGCATATACCTGTCGGAGCACACATATCCCGTCAGAGCCGGATTGAAACCGTGAATGATCATGAGCAGGCGACGGCGCTTTTCGCCGATGACGGCGTTATCAAACTGTTTTACCGTGAGCATCACCGCTACGGCTGTTTTTCAATGAACCGGGGGACCAGTTAAGGCCTCGACAACTTTTATGATGTCTGCACTGTGGCGGGCAGAACGCACTGGCCGTTTCTCATCCACAGCCGTCTTAATGATCTGCCTCCGTTAGCGCGAAACAAACGGTATGGCGCCTGCTCGCGCGCCCGTGGCCATATCTGGTTTATGCCGGAAACACTTCTGCGGTCATTCAGGCCGCAGGAATCGCCCGCCACGATCATAACCGCATCAACAGCCGACCGGCCTCATCGGCATCCATGGTGAACCGCACGCCGAGCTGGCGCGTCACGTCCAGCGCAAAGACCCGCGTATACCATTCGGTCGACTTCGCATCCTTATGGCCCATCAGGGTCTGAATGACCTTCTGCGGTACCTGGTGCTGAACAAGGTGCATCGCAAACGAATCCCGGAACGTCTTGGGCGTGACCGGCCGGATGGAGAACGTGACGCCGTCACGCTTTGCGGCCTGCACCGCCTGACTTATCCAGCTGCGGGCCGTGTCTTCGCTCCGGATATCCCAGAGCCGTGCGCCGGCGGCGGGCTGCGCGGTCGCAAACCATTCCCTGAGCCGCCGGACGAAGGCCGGATCGGTGAGCGGCACGGCCCGCGGCGGGTTATCGCGTATCTCCGCCTGCGTCTCCTGCTCAGCCTGCTGTTCTTCTTTTGTCGGACGCCCGCGGCGACGGGACCGGCTGCCGGCAGATTCCTCCAGCCTGCGCTGCTTGAGCGTGCGGAGCACCACAAACGGTGAAACGAGTGGCGCACCGCTCAGCGGATCGTCCAGCACAAAATCCCCCCTGGTCAGCGGCAGTATTTCATTGAGCCGGCCGCCGGTATTCCACAGCGTATCGATAAACAGGCGTTTGCGGAGATCGGTCACCTTTGACAGCAGCACGGCCACCTCGGGGGCGAGCAGGTAGCGCGGCATGTCGGTGCCGTAGGCGGCCGCCAGGTTTCGCAGCGCGACCGCACTTTCATAGTCAAAATAGCGTGCAGCACCTGAACTGTTCACATTGTGACCACTGGCGTCGCTGTGTGAAATCTGCGTCATTTCGCGGGGCAAAGTACCCAAACTTTTACTCTCCGTTGTCTGCGGGTGTGGAACGTATTTTCGCGCATCTGTAAAGGGTTTTCGATGAGAATAAATCGATCCGCGCCGGATCCTCTGTGGATCGGTTTTCCGGCTTTTCTCCCGTATACGGAGAATAACCTGGTCAGCTGGAAATAAAAAGCCGGCACTCCGCGCCGTTTCGCGCACCGTCAGCGAGGCTAACCCCCTGCCGGTAAAGGAGAAACTGAAAAAGGCGGGCAGGGCGGGGGCGTCCAGGCACTCTAGTATGAATACCTGGACCTGTACTACATTCTGAAAAAGTTACTAAGTAGCCATCAAGGAGATGCTTGTTGCTCTGCACATGGCACCTGAATCATTAATCTAAAGATCACATTAAATGAGATTAATTACCAAGTAAGCACTTAACCATTTCAGAGTGTCATTACCATACAAAAAACTATTTTTCTGTAATTTCACAGCTAACGTTCGGGGCTGGAATATAGGTTGTTTGTTTGTCCGCGCTAATGAAACCACGCATGAAACTCAAAATAGTTCTGCCATCAGATGTATGACCGATATAAATATTTCGGGCAACCTGATAATCTGAAGTATCGTTCCTTGGAAAAACCCCCCAAATGACTTTTTTTCCTTCACTGCATATTATCTTAAAATCGTTTCTATCTGAGTTTTGCACAAGTAGCCACCCATCATCACTGGCTTTGGCAACTGCAGAATAACAGACGCCTGTTATTAACATTGCTGAAAATAATGCTCTTAAAAACATAAGACCTCCTTTTTTTAAAGTTCATTTATTCATCGGCAATGTGGTGAGTTTTTTTAGTCAAAAAATGCCATCTGAGTCGCTTAAACGTGTCATAGAGATTGAAGGTGTATTAGGTCACATATACTCAGCAACGCTGAGTCCGAGGTCAGATCGTGGTGGCCGGGCGCGACGTTAACCTGAATACAGCTTTCGAAAGCGACTATTACAACAAAGAAGAAACCAAAAGCGCCCTTCTTCAACAGACAGCACGGCACCAATCAGAGAAAAGCGCATTCATTTAGCGGATAAATCTGTACACAATTGTTCCACACGAACTATACTATCAGTTGCCCACTTCAAATCGTGGCACTCCGTGTCTTTCAGCCGAGCAACTCAGTGAGGCTTTTTTAAAATTTAAGGGGACACAAATTTGTCCCTGTAAAGTGTGTTACGAGGTCCCTCTATGTCACAAATCATGTCCCAGAAACTTGCCCGAGACAGTCTCGGGAATGCAGGTACGTTCGAAGGTGGCGTATACGTTACCAAAAATGGTGTGGCTGAACTTTTCATCCAGACCGCATCTGAAAGACATGCTGAATTAAAGGAGCTGGAGCAGGAAAGAAACATCAACGCGCTATTTAAGCTTGCCATGCAGGCGAAAAAAGAAATTACTGATGGTAAGGGCATGACTCCGGAAGAAGTGCTGGGGAGATTACGTGCGGCCAGAAACTGAATGCGAGGTGTTGAGTGTCTCAGAAGTATCAGGTCTTAATTTCGCCTCTGGCAGAGCAGTGCCTTAAAGACATTGAGTCGTATAAAAGTGGGACAGTAGGGGCGCAACAGGCGGCCACCATCATCGATAACCTGCTGATGGCATCCGTAGCAAAAATTGTTCAGGACCCGGAAAGATACCGCTACAACGTTTACCTTGCTGACAGGGGGCTGTTGTTGCGGGAGAGACTGGATGTGGATGGTGAGTACCGCGTACTTTATGATTTTGACGGCAGCGCAATTCATATACTGCTTGTCATCAGTATGAAGCAGGATTTTGGCAAGATGCTTTACCGGTATAATATTCTAAAGTGATACTTAATGCTCGGATATCCGGTCTATTTATTATGCTAAGTCATTGGTTTATAAGAATGTTAAGTTCTGAGGAACACAGAATTTAGCACTCGCACAGCGAGTTCTGTGCTTGCCAGGCAGTGTGCAGGCCGGACTACGATCCTCGAACCGCATGATATCATGAGTCTCATCCTTTGAAATCAGCGAACGCTGTGGTGAGACTTTAGCGCGGACATTTCAATTTAGCTACTACAAGTTATGTCAAAGCTTACTAGAATTGTCTAATCACTGACTCGTTAGAAATATCCATATGTTGAAAAGGCCGCTGCGAAAATATCTCCCTCAGCGGCCTCTTTAGCATAATGTCATTGTGCAAACCAATTTATATTGAGACGAAAAACTCCTCTTCGTTTCTTTTCTTATAATTGTCATCCCAGATGAGTTTTAATCTGTATTTACTTTTACTTTCAAAACTCATGCAGGCAATGATTTCGATTCCATGTTGTGGGTGCAACACTTCATATGGGAATTTATCTGCTACATCACGCATGACAAGATATTCATCACCATCATTGTCTGGAAATCGAATTTCTATGCTTCTGGCCTCAATTTTCCCTCTATTGAATATCTTAAGCCTGTAGTTATTTTTTGATATCTTAACAAGACGAGCACCAAGCTCAGCCTTCATTTCATTTATTGCCGAATTTGTTTCTTTCTGAAGAAGCAGCTTACGTAGTCTATCTTGCTCATCCTTTATAACCCTCTGTTCAGAATCGCTTTTTTTTGACTTTAGCTCGGAGCGCACTTGGCAGGCAATTGTTACCAGAAGGGCTAATGATGCAATGATATCGCTTGTTGTCATCATTTGATCCTTATGCTTTTATTCCCTTTAAATGCCTTTTTAAGCATGTCGTTAAACTGCCTTTGTATATCTTTAGTTAATTCTTTTTTTATTTCATCCACATGCGCTTCGATTGCAGCACCATTTTCTTGAGTTAATTCGTCTTTAGTCAATTCCTTTCCGCAACCTATGCATTTTACAATTTCAGACTCATCAGAGTATTCCATTTCTGTATTACCGCAGACAGGGCATAACAAGGCGATATTTCTGTTGTATTTTTCAGGGTTTAGTTTCATTACGTTTTCCTTATATAAAATGTATTGATTGCCAATATTATGAATTTCTTCTGTGCCACCAATAAAGCGGCTCATATCCCACAATAAGAATCCCGAAGAACATCAGATATATTTCCCAACCGGTTCCATACCACGAAACCATATCATCGAAAACCAATCCGCCAACGTCACGAACTCCAGCAGCTTCTTTAAGGATGTTTTCTTTGTATATAATATCATTGAAATTATTTTCCTTTCCCAAAAATTTTCTCAGGACGTGACTCCAATGGCCGCATCACATTGCACATATCGCCGATGTGCAGTGGGGTCTGGTTTTTTCTGATTTGCATCAAGTTCAGCTTTTACCAAAGATGGCCTCAGAGCGCCCTTGGAGCTTTATCATAGCCTCAAGTAGGTCATCTTCATTCACTTAACGTTAGGATTTATTGATGCTGGGAGCATGCCGTCTTCGGTAAGGCTCATTGCCAGCAAGTATCGATTGTGATCAATTATTGTCCCGTTTATTCTGCACCTGGCGTGCAACGTCCAATACATGGCCCAGGCTTTTGTTATCAACAATCGTGACAGGATCGACTTCAGATAATCGGTCTTAAGTGGAGTAGGGCAGTAGCACGCCATTCAACCCACGCCGTACTTTGGTAAGACCGGCTGCGCCAGACTAGCGATAACGCGCAAACAGAAGCCGCCAGTGCCGGTCTGTTATGCCAAGTCGTTGTGATGCAAGCGAGGTTGTAAGCCGGCCATCAATGACGTCCTGAAGGATCTTGAGGCGGTAAAGATCTTTATCTCTCATGGTCACCAACATTCGAATGTCCTTGTCGCAGCATAAGATTCATTTCTTATGTCGCAAAAGGTGACATTTCTAAATGGCTAAAAAGTGACATTATCAAATTGGACTCTCAATATAGGTACGCATAACGTAAATTATGTTAAATTAGGTGTCTGGTGTAGCGTGACGGCCGGAACTACCGCGGGTTTTCGCATTTTGCGCGCGGCTTCACTGCTGGGTCCGCTCGTTCTCACGATACTCTCTTAGTTCTGTCCACGATATTGATGAGCAGGAATAAAAACGACCATCTGTTTTCAGTGTTCGAACTTCAGCAGTATTGCTGTACTTAGTCAGGTTTTCAATGACAGCTTCGGCCGCGGTGACTGTCGTAAAAAGGGTTGCTATGGTTGGATTTTTCGACCATTTATTTGTATCTGTATTGTAAGACAATGGCTGCGTCATACCCCGCATAATAATAAAACCTAAAAAGGTTTTCTTGGTATGCTCATGTCTGTTATTAGCATGAAAATTTTTAACGACTCCGGCTTTCCTGGCCGATTCAGCAATCTTTGCCGCATGTCTTTTTCTTGGATCGCCGGATTTGTTTTTCATGGCTGTGCGGCCTGTATATTCACATTGCGGTAGCTACGATAGTTCACTTAAAGGCTGGAATAAGACATCCTGTTACGAACTTACTTTGGTCCGTTTCCATCATTTCCTGCCTCACTTCTCCCTGAAGTCCAACTCTGACACTGCCCTTATCCCTTCAGCACAGGAATAAGGGCGCTGGCACAGAGCGGTTATAAGCCCGGAGAAACGCTCATTCCTTTCTTGATTGTCAGCCCCGACAATATGTCAAAGAACTGCTGGAAAGTGCCGGCAAGTAAGTACAGATGCTGGGAATCCTCATCACCTGCGATGTCATAATCCTGTTTTGCATCATCGACGTGCAGGCACGACCGGTCCCAGTAATAAACCCCGGATTGCTCACCTTCCGTAATCAGAACATAACCGTTATCACCCGGATCAATACCGATAATGACAGCATTCCCGATGAAAGAAAGCTCATCAAGGAGCTCATCATTCATAACGGAAATATCATAATTTTCATTGCTGACATCGTGACCGAATAAAGCATCAAATGATACGTAACCGTTATCAACCTTATCAAAAGGTAAGTCACAGTAGTCGGGTGACTCGACTCTCAGTCCGTTATATTTCGCCAGAAAATCCCTGTAATCATCAGGAAAAGTAACCGCAAAGTTTTTGGCAAGCAGATCGATATCTGACTGACCAAGCCCTGCACCCGTTAAAATAGCCACCCGCGCCTCCTAAGCTCTGTTAACAGTTAGCTTTGATATGAGACACACCACCCCTGTGTGTGAACCGGCGGTGTATTTTCTTTGGAACTTCCTGCATTGTGACGCCATTTTCATGATGATGCCAGGTATTCACGTCATAATTCGCCATGCCTTTGCTTGCCTGAGCATCCGCTTTGCCAAAGTCACCCCCCGGAGACTTACTGTGGTCGCCCTTCAAATCCGGAACGTCCACGCTCTGTCTTTCGTAAGGGGTAAAGTCCGGGTAACCGTCAGGGTAACGGACGACGTTCCCTTCCCAGTCCTGATAAACCCACGCTCTGCCGTCTGTTTCCTGCCAGACCGTGCCACCTTTATCCAGCCATTTAGACATATCTGGTGAGTTCAGCGGTTTTCCGGTAAGACCCAGGGGGTCAATCCAGCCCTGCGGATTCGGGGCATACTGATAAAGGTTCCATCCTCCCTTCAGCCCTATCGGATCCTGTACAGTAAACCGGCCGGTATGTGGGTCGTAGTAGCGGAAGAGGTTGTAGTGCAGGCCTGTTTCCCTGTCAGAGTACTGACCCGCGTAGCGCAGTGGCTGGTGTGGAAGCGTTGCGCTTTTCACCTGACGCAAAAACCCTTCCGTCTGGTAATTAACCTCACCGAAGCTGCCGTAATGTCCGCTCCAACGTAAATCCCCGCGTTCGTCAGTCACCTCCAGTGGAGCACCGTTAATGTCGGTGCTGAACCAGTATATCTGGCCATAACCCTCGTACTGATGGTGGTCTACACGGGCCAGCGGACTCCAGGTTTCAACCGGATCGTAAATGTAGGTGCTGCACTGGCCGCTTTCGTCAATCTCCTGAAGCAGACGGTATCCCTGCCACAGGAAACGGAGAGTCGTTGTTCCGTGGCTGGTCGTAACCGTTTTGCGGGTTCGCCTGCCCAGCGCATCATAGTGATAGTTCGCCTCAAAGCGGCCTTCGGGCCCCAGTCCCCGCGCAGATATCAGACGGTTTTCTGCATCATAAACGTAATGCTGCTCATAAAGACCTGAGCGGCGGCTGACCAGGTTGCCCCAGTAATCGTATTTCATGAACAGATTCTGCCAGTGCTCCAGGCGGTTGCTGGTCACCGGCAGGGCGCTTTCATCTTCCGTGAGATTGTCTGCGGCGTCGTAGCTGAAGTGTGTACTGCTGTGCCCCTGACGCGACTCGTAGTGCTTCTGCAGACGGCCCTCTGCGTCATGGCCATAGTGAACCTCGCCTCTCAGCGTGTCGCTGACCCCGGCCAGGTCGCCACGGGCGGTATAACGGTACTGTCGCGCCAGGATCGAATGCTCAGGCAGGGCGATGTCCGTTATCTGTTCGCTGCGCTGCAGCGTGCGCCTGCCAAGGCTGTCGTACTGCCGGAACTGTTCACGGTTTCCCTGCGTCCGCGTCGTTTCGCGGTGCAGCCGGTCGCGGGTAAACTCCGACACCAGTTGCTGGCCGAAACGGACGGCACTCACATGGCCAGAGCCGTAGTGCAGCCAGGACAGGCGCTGCTCGCCGGGAAGCGTCAGTGCCGTCAGATTATTCAGCGCATCCCATTCGAAGCCGATCGTACCGTTAACGCCTGATTCACTCAGTACGCGTCCGGCAGCATTGTGCGTGAACGCAATTTCATCCCTTTCAATGCCCAGCGCGGTACCTTCTTCGGTAGGAATGCGCATTACGCGGCTGAGCTGGCCATTCACGTCACGTAAATAACGGTACTCCGCATGACGGTGAGCGCGCCCGGTCAGCAGGCCGCTGGTGTCATAGCTGTAACTCTGCAGTCGCCGCGCGATGCCTCCGTCTGCAGCCGGTCTTCCGTTTTCCTCGACCGCGGCAAGAAATCCCCGCGCATCCCACTCCATCCGGAAGACGGTTTCGTCAGGCCGTGTTTCAGTAAGCGGGCGCCCCACGGCGTCGTAGGTGAACCGGTATTCCCCACCGTTGCCGTTATCCAGTCTCAGCAGGTCACCGCGGGGGCTCCATTGCCAGCGGCGGGTACGGCCGATCCTGTCAGTCAGGCTGACAGGAAGACCCAGCGCGTTGTACTGCCAGCGCGTCTCACTTTCAAGCGGGTCCCGCCAGGCTGACAGCTGCCCGTGTTCGTTCCAGCGCAGCGCCTCCTGAGTGCCGTCGGGGTGGATGACCGCAGTCAGCTGCCCGCACGCGTTCCATTCACGGCGCGTGATGTGGCCTTCTGCATCTTCACTGCTGATGAGCTGCCCGAAACGGTCATAGCTGAAGCGGGTGATGCTTCCGGAGCAGTCCGTCCGCTCTGTCAGAAGCCCATGGCGGTTCCATTTCAGAAGGACCACGCCGCCGGCTGCATCGGTAATGGCCGAGGGAAGCGTTTCTTCATCGTCCGGATACGCATACGTCGTGGTGCTTCCGGCGACATCCGTTTCGGATAACAGCCGGTTTTTCAGGTCATAAATGCCCTGAGACGACGTCTGATCCGGATAGACAACGCGGGCTATTCTGTCTGTCAGGCGATACCAGTGGTATCCGGTCCTCCGGCCGGCCGGATCGGTCTGCTCTTCAAGCCGGCCATACCTGTCCCATTTACTGCGGCGGATAGCGCCTCCGGGCAGAATGACGTCACAGAGCTCGCCATCACGGTAAACGAAAGCCGTCTGGCGCCCGTCATAGTCCGTAAAGGATGCAACGTTATCATCGTCATCAATCAGCCAGCAGGCTTCTGCGCCGTCGTCCCGGACCGCGCGGCGCCTGCCGTTTTCAAAATCGTACTCCAGTGTCAGCTGCTCGCCACCGCTGTGGCGAAACGACACCACCCTCGGCAGGCCGTCAATTTCCCGCCAGCGATATTCACTGAGAAGGCCGTTGCGGTCTTCATGGGCGATCATGAGACCGTCCTGCCAGCGGAAGCGGCGGCGCAGGTTGCCGCCCCGCCCTGTTACCGTGTTTAACTGGTTTTCTTCGTCGTAAGCGTAACTGACCAGGCAGATCTCATCATCCAGCCAGGCGCCGGCCAGACGGCTCCCGTCATAGCGGCAGACAATACGCTGCCCCGCGCAGTCGGTCAGGGAATGAAGCGTATGGTTATCGTTCCATTCAAACAGAATGTCGTTGCCACAGGGTTCACTTATCCGCTCTAACAGTGACGGCCCGCTGTCGTTCAGCCCGGCGTAGCACCAGCGTTCACCGCTGAGGCCATACACTGACCAGGTGTCATCGTCGTTGTGCTCCAGCCAGCGTTTTTCTTCCCCGCAGAACGTCCGGAAGCCTTTCGGTATCAGGGGAAAGGAAACACAGTCTCCGGTGGGAGCGCGCCAGACCAGCCCGTCTTCATAACGCTGAAGACTGGACTCCCAGAACAGACTCCAGCCGCGACCCAGGACACTGTCTGAGGGATTACCGCTGCGCCAGTAGCGCTGCCAGCGAACGGGTAAACGGGACGGCAGTGTAAAGTCGAGCTCGTCCTCACCATTCAGGAATTTCTGCCCACTGATGATGTCTACCGGCCGTGCGATAATCCCGACCGCTGTGGAAGCAACCAGGGCCTGTTCTGCCCGGCAAAGCGCCTTTTCAAGCTTAAGAAGACGCGGGAGCTTGCTGAAAAGTTTTGCGAGGGCCCCGGCTTTGCCGGCAATGCCGCCTGCGCCACCCACAAACCCGGCGAAAAAAAGAGTCAGGTCAGAGGCTTTATACAGCCATTCCGGTACTTCCGGCTGAATCGGGAGTGTCTGTACAGCTTCTCCACCGATAATCACGTTATCCGAGCCCGTCATGACACTGGCATCACAGGTGGTGTGGTCGCCGGTTCGCGCTGCAGGCAGGCCGTTGATATAGACACGGGATGAGCCCTCAGCCATTTGCTGTGAGCCGTCGTCAGAGCACATCACCATGCTGTCTGTAGCCAGGGCGGCAGGTCTGCCATTAATAAAGACGTTGGCCGAGCCGGTCGTGATGGTGCCTTTCTTTGTCATGCTGGCCGCACCGTCTTCAGCAATCTTATCGCGGGCGGCGGTGGCAAGTTCCCCGGTAAGGTACCCGACTGCGAGGCTGGCGCCAATCAGCAGGACCCCCACGCCAAGGGTTGCTGCGCCCAGACCTGCCAGAAAAAGGGCACCTGCTGCAATCCCCCCTGCAGCAGCAATCAGCCCGCCGACAATGGTTCCGGCAATCATGCCGGCCAGAGCGCCTGAGTGGCCAATGTCATCACCGACGCGGGCAGCCTCAAACATAACAATATTCCTTATCGTTAATTATGAAAACGGAAACTCCTGAGCAGTTCGCTGAAGAGGTTGTTGTCGCTGTCCTTCAGCTCCTCTGACGAGGACATCGTGAAGACCAGGATGTGGGAATCACGGGTATTGAAGACGGCCTGCTGCTGCCAGACGGGCTTACCCTCCCGCCTGTAACTGGCGTTCACCTGTACACCCTGCAAAAGGTCCTCTCCGAGCATCACGGTGCTGCGCCCGCTCTGATTCCACCCTGAGAGGTGTTTTTGCATCAATGCGAGCTGGCGGTCAACGTAAGCAGGAAGGGTTTCACCGGTGTCCATGGTGTCGCGCGAAATATTAAAGGCGGGCGTGCCGGCAGACGGGCACATGAATACATTGACGGAACGGTCCTGATATCCGTCAGGCAGGCTGACAACGCCTTCCGCAAACAGGCTGAGCGAAGATTTTTCTGACATTAAGAGGGTCCCACCACATTTTCAGAAGCGGAAAGTTTCTCACATGACACAGTCAGTGACTACCGCATCAACTCTTAAAGGTAGCAGACCCCTTATTGCGAATGTTCAATGCACTGTCATGTATCCTGCCTGCGGGAGCATACCGGACCATTGCTTCAACAACCCTTTCGCGGTCCTCATCAGAGATGCACGGCCCCAGTGTGATTACGAGTTCATTAAAGATATTTTCGCGCAGGGGCAAATCAATAAACTTCACCTCTGACGCAGGGTTGGACTGGCCATTAGCTTTGCAGGCTTTGTATAAATCACTGAATGCATTCCCGTATTCCTCATGGCTGACTTCCCCACTGAGTTCGGGGCCTTTGTAAGCCATGAGTACGAATCTGAACTCACTCTGATCGCACCAGAACACTGACTTTATCCGTCCGAGACGGCCTGAATTATCGATCAGGGTTTCTTTATCCGTTGTCCGGTAAAAATCCTCCGCCCAGGTGGCAGGATCTTTGACATATTCAACACACCCGGCGAAGTCTGAGCGCATTTCTGTAGAATAAGGCATTAAAACGTAGCCATTACCCAGCATAGTAGCCAGCGAAAACGGTGCTTCAATTTTCGTTAATCGGATGCCATGGGATCTACCGTCGGGAAAAGTGCCGTCGAGAAGATTAAATGAAAAAGGAGATGATGGGAGACTGATCCGGATGCCACGGTCCAGATCTCCGTAACGATACCACTGGCCGGACTGTTCTTTGTCCGCGTTCGTCCATGAACTTATGAAATAGTGCTGTGGAAGAAGATGCGCAGTTTCGAATGGCATTTCGCTGGCGTCATCAAGCAGGTCTGCACGAGTAAAACGTATTTTGCCGCTAGCGAGAATAAGCGGCAGTGTAGATGCTTTAGTGTAATGGTGAATAAACATGCCAGCTCCCATCGGATGTTTAAATTTTAAATCTTTCAGACTTTGGCTTAGCTGGTCCTTAAACCAGGGAAACTATAGTTCCAATCACAAGGGCAGCGATTAAAAGCACCACGGCCAGAGCCATCAGCATCATAATGTAATACCGGATTTTTACGAGTAACCAGCCAGCGAAAACTGCCGGTATGGTGGTAACAAAAAAACGTATCGCCTGATGCCAGTGCGGATTAACCAGGTAGGTATGTACGAGCCATCCGGTAATGACTGCACCTGCAAGGAAAAAGCCACACACCCATTTCCATTCCATTTCAGTATCGTACTCGACCTGAGAAAGATACCTGTTCCCTATCCGGTAGCGTGCCATTTATACATCCTGTGAATATTTTAAAATCCTGGAGAAGTAGAGGTTTTATGCGCGACAGCGCATGAAGGCGCCAGCTGATGTCAGCCAGGGTGAAATGGGCACATGGCGCCGGTAGCCCGGCGAAGCCGGTTACGGTTTGATAGGTTCTGCCATTCCCCACCCCATCCCATCCCTTGTATCTAACCATACGTGGTGATTAGCTACCACCACTTGTATCTAACCATACGTGGTGATTAGCTACCACCACTGAAGCTGAGTGAGCCGGTCCCTTCCCTGAGGACGGTTTTAAATACCGATCCTGCTTAGCAGCACATGGCCCTCCGCTTCACCTTTCACGCCAGCACTTCAGGTTGAACGGTTACCAGGAGCACGACTCCGTATGTACAAGGCGAACAGGCGTGACGGTCTATGTGAGAGGAGAGATATCATGTTCCCAGTCGGTATTGACGTCAGCAAAGACACGCTTGACCTCTGCATGCTTTATGACGGCATCAAAGGCCGCGTTAAGACACGTAATATAAAAAATGATCGCAGTGCGGTTGAGAACATCAGCCGCTGGCTGAGACTTCAGCACTGTGGACCGGAAGATGTTCATGTGGTGATGGAGGCCACCGGTGTCTATCACGAGCGGCTGGCCACTGCCCTGCACGATGCGGGTTTTTATTTGTCTCTGGCCAACCCTCACCGCAGCCGGGAGTTTGCCCGTGGCATGGGGATTATGACCAAAACGGACAAAGTGGATGCGTATATGCTCGCCTGTTACGCGCTGCTGAAAAAACCGCACCGCTGGGAGCCGCCCGCAGCGGATATCAGGCATCTCAGCGCACTTCTGCGTCGGCGGGATGTAATACTCGCTGACGCCGTGCGGGAGGAAAACAGGCTTGAAAAATATCAGTCTACCGACACGCCTGCAGACGTCATCAGTTCATGCATCAGGATGGCTCAACTGTTACGCAAAGAGGTAAAAAATATCGAACGGCAGATAAAGGCGCATATTAAGGCCAGTCCTGACCTTAAACGGGACTATGCGCTGCTTACGTCTATTAAATCTGTCGGGCCCCAACTGGGGATGCACATGCTGGTTGTGCTCCGCAGCCATCACTTTGAATCAGCAGACCAGGCGGCGGCTTTTCTGGGCGTGGTGCCTGTCGAGAAGCGTTCCGGCACCTCGGTTCGGGGACGTCCACGCATGTCTAAAATCGGCCCGCCTCAGCTGAGGGCCAAACTTTACATGTCAGCTCTGTGCGGAAAGATTCATAACAAACGTATGCGTAACATTTACGAGGAAATGTGCCTGCGGGGAAAACCCAAGATGGTGGCCATTGGTGCACTGATGCGAAAACTGGTTCACTGGTGTTATGGCGTCCTGAAGACAGGAACGGCTTTTTGTGACGGAGGCCCGCGTGCTGCGCTGAATTCCTGACTCAGGTTGAGTTGACACTTTACCGACTGAAGCGCTCATGAGGGTAACTGGGCGTAGTCCGCTATGAGCGAGAAGCGGACTCAAGCTTTATATAACGAACGATAATGGCGCCGCGATATAATAATGGTTTTGTTATCAGTCGTTTTAAGAGTCTCTTCTCATCAGATATTCATCGTGAAAAAGACCATTAGCGTATAGGGCAGCAGTATCAGTGGCCCATACAGTAAACCCATACGACTTATAAAGTGCACAGGCTGCATGATTCGTCGTGACGACGGAAAGCTTTATCGTTTTTACTGAGCGGGCAGCTTCCAGCGCAGCCTCCATAAGCCCTGATGATAGTCCCGTCCCCCTCATCCCTGTACGAACATACATCCCCCAGATGGTAGCAACATGACTCAGCTTTGGTGAGGTACTGCAACTCAAACCAATTACACCCTGTAAGGTGCTATGAAGGTCGAATCCACCCAAAACATAATTAGTTCGCAATTTTTCAGCAAAGAATTTTTCTGGCTTCTGGCTCCAGTCTTCGTAAGACGCACCAAAAGCGTCCGGATGAAGGAGCAGCGCTTCTAGTCTTACTCTTCTGAAATCTTCCAGATCACTCTCATTAATGCGACGCACCGTAAATGTTTTCACTTAAGGCTCTCTCCGGTCGTAAATTTTTAACTTCCACTAACAGGAAAATTTAACATGAGTTTTATAAATTGCCGACGGGGTTAACATCCGCTTCTGGCACGAAGTGGACTCACGAACAGAACAATGCCCGTTATAAGCGAAGAGCAGGACTTAGGATTTTTGTTAATATATCGTGGGTTTAAAGCATAATCGCATCGCTACGCGCCGCGCTGAATTTAAGCCCATTTTAACTTCCTCAGCTTGCCGGGTTATCAGGTGTGGCGGGCACGCCTGCCCTTCCACAATCTCAAAACCTAACGCGGCGTAAAATTTGGCATTGAAGGCGGCCATGTTATCTGTTGTAAGTGTGGCCCCGGCAAGACCGCGGTGCAGCCCATCAGACAGGATTGCTTGCATCAATAATGTGCCGATTCCACGGCGCTGCCAGTCAGGATGGACATCAATTTCAGCAATGTGCAGCCATATGTTTTCGATATTACCAGCAACGAACCCTACAGGGGTTGAATCAGAGGCAAAGGCTGCAAGCAGCAGGCCCTCTCGGCTGAAATCATGAAATTCCTTTAGGCTGTTTGCTACAGCCTGACCTGATACCGCACCTGCTTCACGAAGCGTTTCAAAAGCCGCTAATTCAATGGCTCGGAGAGAAGGAAAATGTTCAGGCTTCGCAGCACTTACAATAATGTCCAAACTCAGCTCTCCTTTTTATTTTTCAGTTTAAATACTGTTATGACTTGCCCCTCTGAATAGCATAAATATGTCAGCAACGTCCGCTTCTGGCACAAAGCGGACAGATTTATTGAGCTTGAGGTCCGCTATGAGCGACCGTGAGCATTGCTAACAACATTCTGTGTGAATCAACAGGTAGCAGGCAGCGATCAAAGCGCCTGCCAGGTCAGATAATTTTGGCTTAGTAACCTTTGCTTCACCTTACCCCCCTTAGACAACGTCTTTCGGCGACATGCTAATAATACAGTGTGCGATTCGCATCTGGTTCAGCCGGCTCATTCAAATCTCAGTAAAAATACTCTGATGAAAATCCAGCAATGGCTAATGCTGCTGCGAAAAGAACTTAATCCCGAGAAAAAATGATTATTTAGCTTAAGTGCTTTGTTTAACGTTACTAAAAGTTTATTACGTAATGCAGTAAAACAACCGTGCGGTATAAAGTTAGTGAGTGAATAACCGATAAATGCATTAAGGTGCGTTACGAATGTATCTTTTGTAATTGTCACTATAACGAATTAATTCACCAGGAATTAAAAATGAATAAGATTCTTAACAATATAAGCCTTACCGCCAAATTTGCCATTCTGGGCCTGTTTTCCCTTGTTCTGTTCTCAGTTCCTACCATGCTTTTTGTGTCCGAAGGTAATAAATACATTCAGGATAAGCAAAGAGAGGTAACAGGTATCCCCGTAGAAAATAAGATTTTAGCCCTACTCAATTTGATACAGCGCCATCGTGCAGAAACCGCCCTTGCCATTGCAACCAAAAATCCAGCAACACCGTCCCGCGTTCAGGTCAGAGATGAAATTGAAAACATCACTGATGTTATTACCAAAGATATGGCCAAGACAGAAGGCAGCGCTGCCATGATCATAAAAATCAATGACGTGCGCGCACAGTGGAGCCAGCTACAGCAAAGAATCGATTCTTCACAACTGACTCTGACAGCCAGTCTTGATGCACATGCCCTCCTCATCCGCAACCTTTTGAATGCGAACCGTGATGTGCTGGATTTTTACGGCCTTTCACTCGATTCAGATATCAACACGTACCGTTTAATTACGAGTAATTTTTCATCATTGCCTGAACTGACCGAAAGCCTTGGGAAAATACGTGCATTTGGTACTTCCCTTCTTGCCCGAAATGAAAGCATAAGTGAAGCAGACTCTGTCCGTATGGAGTCTTTAATCAGTAATGGTTCGTATAACCTGAATTTATTTGTTCAGGATTCTGAAAAACTGTTTTTATCTGATAACACACTTAAGCAAAAATTTAGCGCAAATGCAGATGCAGCCGTTGAGGAGGCAAACAGTGCTCTCAAAACCGCTGAGGCGATTTTCATTAACCGCAGCATGACGAATCAAAACCCGAAGGACTATGCAGCGCTCTTTACACACGCTATTAACAAATTCAGCGACTACGCCATTGCCGGGGGTAATGAACTGAATGAAATGCTGAATGGGCAGATTAAGGAACACCGGTATGCACAATATGCACTACTGACCGTTCTCGTTTTTATCGTCCTGCTGGCAGTAATTTTTGCTCTGGTTATTATTCGCTCCGTTACCAGACCTATCAGTGCCGCATCAAGACTGGCCCTTGAGGTGGCGGGCGGTGACCTTACGTCAACATTGACGGTGACAGGACGCAATGAAACTGCCGCACTGCTTAAGGCATTACTGCAAATGAGTCAGAGGCTTACGCTTACGGTGGAAAACATTAAAAGTAACGCTGTCACTATTGCTACGTCATCTGAAGAAATAGCCCGTGGAAATGGTGATTTGTCGGCGCGAACGGAAGAGCAGGCAGCCTCTCTGGCTGAAACTGCGGCAAGTATGGAGCAGTTATCGTCAATCATCGGCAATAATGCGGATAACACGCGTCATGCTGCTGAAATGGCCAACTCCGCTACAACTGCGGCCTTGAGAGGCGGTGAGGCCATGGAGTCAGTCCTGGATTCAATGGAAAAAATAAGCAACAGTGCTGGACAGATTAAAGAAATCATTTCCGTTATTGACGGGATAGCGTTTCAGACGAATATTCTTGCTTTAAACGCAGCCGTCGAAGCTGCCCGGGCAGGTGAGCACGGTAAGGGCTTTGCTGTTGTTGCTTCTGAGGTCAGGGCACTGGCGCAGCGATCGGCTGGAGCGGCGAAGGAAATCAAAGGGCTTATTGAGCAGTCAGTTGAGCATGCCGGACAGGGAATTTTGATGGCCCGGGATGCCGGTGAAAAAGTTAAACAAAGCGTGGAAGCAATTGAGCAGACATCGCAATTGGTCAGAGAGATCTCATCTTCTTCTGAAGAACAGAGTGCGGGCGTATCACAAATAAATATTGCGGTGACACAGATGGATCAGGTTACGCAGCAGAATGCCGTGCTGGTTGAAGAATCTGCATCATCCGCTGATGAACTTGCAAACCGGGCCGCAAGCCTGAGAGATGCTGTCAGCGTGTTCCGCACAAACGCAGTTTAAGTGGTTCAAATGCTTTAGATGTGTGTAATTAAACGTGGACATACTTTTACAAAAACTACATCTCTGTCTGATAAGCCATCTCTGGGGATGGCTTAACTCATTCAAGGCCATGAAAAAGTTATAAAGTACACTATTGCAATTAAAGTCCCTGCGGACTGATCATACATCTAATGATATATTTGGTATTAACCACCCATTGTGTGTATGGGCTATGTTCATAACGTCCGTAGTGCTTCCATGTTGTTTCTGTAGCAGATGGCCTTCATACTTCTTCTTGTGCCGGACGGCGCGTTACACCTTCCCTCTGGGGCGCTGTTCTGCACCCGCGCCGTCCGGCCGTTCAGTCAAATCTCTTACTGCGCAGTTTCATCAATCAGACTTCAAAATTGAAAATGGAGATATGCAGCTAATCATTAGATGCAGCGTTAGCTGCATAGAGGCGCTGACCTGCTCCCGGAACGTCCGCTTTTGGCACAAAGCGGACCTTACTGATTATGTATGTCGTTTTTCTCAGATAAGACGGGGCCGGTTTAAAGCAGCGGGAAACAGCTAAAGCTTCTGATAAGCGAGACGATAACAGCCAGTGAGACGCCGTCTCTTATCATATAAAATTATACTGGTTAGGTTCTGCCGGCAGTTTCCCCGGCGTGCTGGCTTTTTTTCCGTGGCTTTTACAAAGGCCGCCGCATTATCGCTTCGCTGAGCTTACCTTTTCGGCGTAACCCTCCATAAAGTATCAGCCCTCTGTTCAGGCAAACCCCAGACTTTCGCAAGAAGCAGAGCGCTATCCTGTCCCGATCGTAAGGCCTTTATTCAGTGATGAGTCCTGCCAGAAAAGCTTTTCTTAATAAATTAAAAATAAGATAAGGGAGAGCCGCGTTGTAACCGGGGTGCCCTGCGGGGCAAAACACAGCTGAATATCTGCATAATGAGAAAATATAATGAAAATTTCAACCCGCCTTGCTGCAGGTTTTGGCCTGCTTGTCATCCTTCTTCTTCTCTGCACAGGCGTTGCGCTGCATGCACTCCTGCAGGCGCGTGAAGATATGGACAATACCGTAAGCAAAAAGATTTACAGGCTTAATCTTGTTCAGGAGATGCGTAATAACTCGCGCGATTTGTCCGTTGCGGTCAGAAATATTGCCTTATTTACTGACCCTAAAGAGAAACAGGCAGAGCTGGCGCGAATAGTCAGTCAGAAAACACAGTATTATGAGAACCGTGAAAATCTGGTTAAGAGCATGTCGCAAAACGTTTCACCGGAAGGAAAGCGCGCACTCGATAATCTGCTGAAAGTGGATGACTCCACGATAAAAATGCTCACATCTGCGGGCCAGAATGCGACGAAGGTTTCCCAGGCCGAGACTGTCGACTACCTGATGAAGACAGTTAAGCCGCAGCAGCATAAGATGCTGGGTGCGCTGAACAGTCTTTCTGACATTCAGAAACAGGTTACGAATAAAAGCATATCCGATGCCAGAGAGCTGGTCTCTCATACGGTCATTATGATGGGGACCCTGGTACTTTTCTCTTTCTTCATTGCCATTCTGGTCTGTATTACAACAATACGGACCCTGACTCGCCAGCTGGGTGGCGAGCCTGCACAGGCCCGGACGCTTGCCGCTGCCATTGCCGCCGGTGACCTGACCACATCCGTGGCGCTTCGCCGCAATGACACGACCAGCCTGCTGGCTTCGCTCGACAGCATGCAGGCTAACCTGCGCGGCCTGGTGACGCAGATTAAGGACACCTCCGCCTCCGTGGCGCTGGCCGCCGACGAAATCGCGCAGGGCAACACCGAACTGTCCTCCCGCACTGAAGAACAGACCGCCGCGCTGCAGGAGACGGCCGCCAGTATGGAGCAGCTGACCGCCACGGTGAAAAGCAACACCGCAGGGGCGCAACAGACCGCGGAGTCCGCGTGCAGTACGGCGCAGATGGCTCACGCCGGCGGGTCTGATGTTGAGCGCATGTCAGTGACCATGCAGGATATCTCGGTCAGCGCAACGAAGGTGCGCGACATCACCGCCGTGATTGAAGGCATCGCGTTCCAGACCAACATCCTGGCGCTGAACGCTGCGGTGGAAGCGGCCCGGGCAGGTGAAGAAGGCCGGGGCTTCGCCGTGGTCGCCGGTGAGGTGCGCACGCTGGCACAGCGCAGCGCCACGGCCGCGAAGGATATCAAGGTGCTGATAGAGCAGGCCGTTGAGCAGATTCAAAGCGGCGTCACCGTCGCCGCGTCCACCGGAAACAGCATAAGAAAGGTGGTCGGGCTGGTCGGCGAGCTGGCGGAGGCGATGGACACTATTTCCATGGCGTCTTCAGAGCAGATGCAGGGCATTTCGCAGGTCAGCGTGGCGGTGAGCCAGATGGACGGCGTGACGCAGAACAATGCGGCACTGGTCGAGGAGTCGTCGTCGGCTTCCCGTTCACTCTCAGAGCAGGCCCACGCGTTGCGGGGGATGGTGGAGGCCTTCCGTGTATGACAGGGTTGAATACTTTTGTCATCCTGAGCGGGTTCGCTGTAATGGTGTGTGATGTGTTCGTTGTCAGCAGGCTGTACTGAGTCTGATAACGCTCCCCGCCGCGTACAGGCGGCGGGCATTTATTCCTGAAGCGGTCGCTTTTCAGTGAATAAGGCTCAGTCATGCCGGCTAACAGAGAGCAGAGCACCTTTTTTGGATGATTCCGTTCTCTTTCTGGAATTCAGGGCTGGTTTTGAAACAGTAACCCTCTCTTCTTACCGCGACGATGCTGCACTCCGGCACCGCGCTGATTTTCTTCCGAAGGCGACTGATAACCACATTAATCACATCCGGATTATGCAGACCCGGTTCCGCCTAGAGCGCCGCCATAAGGCGTTCTCTGCTGACAGTCTTACAGCAGTTTTTTATCAGCATTTCGGCGATCCTGTATTCAAAACAGGTCAGTTCTGCCGGACTGCCGTTAATAAAAAGCTGACGTGCCGAGGTGTCAAGCTGAAACCGGCTGTGAACAATAACTGTGGAAAGCTGTCCGCATACACGGCGCATTATGGCCTCTATACGTGCTGACAGTTCATCAAAGCAGACCTCACCCGTTATAAACTCATCCGCCCCGGCCCTGAATGCATCTATACGTTCCTCCCTGCTGCTGTCAGACGCCATCAGGATAACCGGCATTTCTGACTTGATTTTTCTCAGCCTCCTTATCCCTTCTTTGTTACCTCCCGATTGCGGAGCGTCAATCAGTATGCAGAGGTCAGCGTCTTCATTTCTCAGGAGTTGCTCTGCTGAACTCATCCCGGAGGCCTCCATTAACGAGAAGCCGCGTGCAGTCAGATTTGCGCCATAGTCACGTCTGCGAAGGTCATTTTGATCGATTGCCAGAATCCGCACTTACCCACCATTCATTAAATGTGCTTAACTAAAAACAATAGCATAATTTATGCGGGATTAAATTACCCCTTAAATCCCTGCGCCGTCGGGCGGGCAGGCAGACGTACGGCCTTATAAAATAAAGAGTGGTTAAGGTTTTATTAAGCTTTTGCGGCCATTATCTGTCTTACTTTGTAGTGCGGTGGGATACACAATGGATAACATGCCGGAAGTTTTCAACCAGACCCTGTTTCTTAAAATCAACGCACAGGCCGGTACGCCTGACTGGCTGATCGGCTTTGCCATATTCAGCGCGGAGTATCTGATTTTTTTTATACCTCTCATCCTGCTGCTTCTCTGGTTCATGGGTGGACGCCGGGAGCGCGAAACGGCCCTGTTTGCCGCAATCAGCGCAGTGACGGCGCTTTCTTTGGGAGCTGCGTGCTCAGCCGTTTATTTCCATCCACGTCCTTTCATGACCGGGCTTGGCCATGTCTGGATTGATCACGCGACAGACTCTTCTTTTCCAAGCGTTCACGGCACGCTGTTTTTCAGCGTAGCTCTGGCATTGCTCGCGCGGAGAAACTGGATTTCAGGCTCCGTTATGGCGCTGCTTTCCGTGCTGGTTGCCTGGTCCCGCATTTTCCTGGGCGTGCATTTTCCGTTCGACATGGGGGGTGCATTTGTTGTGGCAGCCACTGCGGTGACCTGGATAACGCTGTTCTGGTCATGGAAAGGGAGAGCAACCCTTTCCTGTTTTGAAGCGTTATCCTTACTGATTTTCAACACGTTGCCGGCAAAGTTTTATCACCGGCTTTACAGACGCCAACAGCACTGATTAATGCTTCAGTGATGAGAAAAGTGGCACACATGACGGTGAGCATAACTCCGGTTTATATGTAATAAACCGGTCCGCACCGGACATTCATTTAAAGGTGCAGGGCCTGCTGGCGCCTGCCGCTAAAGAAGCCTGGAACCGTAACTGGTTCGCCCTTCCTTCCGGAAGGTTTTTTTTACCCTGTCAGCCCGTGGCAGTGCAGGCCTGCACTGCTCTCATCGCGCAAGAAGTAGTCGTACCACAAAAATCTTTATGCAACGCTGCCCGGGTGATTAACACATATTAATGATACTGCTCCCAGACAGCAGAATCTTTGCAACCGGCCCCTCCCCCGCTAATCAACCTTACATGGCTCAGCGACGTCCGCTTCTGGCACGAAGCGGAGGTGCTAACTGAACTGAAGGTCCGCTATGAGCGAGGAGCGGACGTTCGAAGCTATTCAACAGTATATGAAGAATCTGCTAATGAAGCCGCGTATTAATTTACAGATAGCAGACCACTTCTATGTTGCATAAGGAAAGCGTTGAAACGTTATTATGCAATAGTTTTGCTGAATCTAAAGACGATAGCTGATTATAAATGTAGGGGGCATTTAACTGCGTATTCGTAAACCGCCTTAAGGCGGTTTACGCTGTTATGTGATCAGTGTTTCGTGGCTGACAGGAAGAAAACCTTCTTTTTACTCTGAGTAATGTTATCGGGTGAATCATGATTACCTGTAAAGGTATTTAACATACTCACTGCAGCAAGTATTGCCTGACGCCTGTGGGCGTCTTCTTCAGCCTGTAGAAAATGTTGCAGGCGTGTTGCCAGTGATTCGTTGCTGACTGGTGCATCCTCCTTGATAAGTGACAGCAGGGCTTCGCCAGTGACAGTATTCGTAACCCTCTCGATATCTCTCAACATATTATTCTCCTTACTACCTGGCTGTAAAAGGTCCGCATTGCGGAAAATGATGCTGGTGCTTCATGGCTGTAGCCTGTTTTGTCTGTTTTTTGATTATAGCGACAGGTCCGGTTGAATATATAAAAACAGAATTATCCTGAAATGTTTAAGGAGTGAGATTTACAGTTCTGCTGGCTCCTGACCTGCTCCCAATTGATCATTACAGACAGTCGTTAGCTACTTCAGCTCTTGGCACTGAACGGACTGACGGAATAACCGTTGTCCGCATCCAGCAAAGGGCACACCAGGGCTTTTGATACTTCCGGCGTTCATGATCTCTGTCCGGGAGTCTTAAATGCCACCTCAGACTGAAATGTATCGTCATAGTGCTGATGGGCTTCTGCGATGGCTGACCGGTTATTGTTTGCCCAGTTCACAAGCGCCATTACAGGCTCTGACAGTGACCGGCCCAGATCGGTGAGTTCGTAGTCAACACGTGGCGGGATGGTCGGATAGACAGTCCGGCTGATTAAGCCATCCCGCTCAAGACCTCTCAGGGTCAGCGTCAGCATCCGCTGGGAAATACCATCAATGCTGCGCCTTAACTGATTAAAGCGCTGCTTTCCATTTGCCAGAGACGCGATGATGTAGAGGCTCCACTTGTCGCCAATCCGGTTCAGTATTTCACGGGTGGCCTTGCAGCCCTCTGTGTCGGGAGCCGGCAGTAATTCAGGAACCTCGGTGTGACTCAGTAACATAGTTGTGCCTTCTTGTTAAGCTCCGACAGGCATTCTAGTATCGATGGTACCGGTTAGTAACCAGGGATAAAAATGTGCCCTGATTATTAATTTTATACCCTAAACGGAGCCACTATGCGTAATATTCTGCTGATTACTTCCAGTCCACGTGGCTCTGAGAGCCTGTCTACCCGCTTTGCTACTCAAATTGCCTGTGGGCTGAAGGCTCAGCGAGGCGGTTCACTGACTGTTCGCGACCTTGTCGCCAGTCCGCCCCCGCATATCACACAGGACTACACTGAAGGCCGCACTAAATCTCCGGACTCGCGCACACCTGCACAGAATATTGCCGTTGAACGAGCTGGGGAGCTGGTTGATGAATTATGCGCGGCTGACATTATTGTCATTGGTTCAGGAATGATGAATTTCGGCCCTTCTTCACAGCTCAAGGCCTGGATTGACAATATCACATGGCCGGGGCTCACCTTCAGCTATGCTACAGGAGCGCCCCAAGGCCTGCTTACGGACAGGAAGCTTTATCTGGTCACCGCCGCAGGGGGGATGTTTTCACAGGGGGATTATGCCGCTTTCGACTTCCAGACCCGCTATCTCCTGCACGTACTTGGCTTCATCGGACTGGCCGACGCTGAGCTTGTCCGGATAGAAGGTACTGTACTCGGTTCGGAATCTGCACAGGCCGCTGTCGCCAGTGCCGAAGCAGCTGTTAAGTCATTGTTAGCGCGTGCAGCTCAGAGTTATGGCTCTTTTCGAAACCATCCAGGCCTGTAACGGGCTGAATAAGGGAGAAGCCTTACATGCTGAAGATTGACCTCTATACCGACATCATATGTCCCTGGTGCATTGTCGGTCAGTACAGACTCGATAAGGTTCTTAAAGAACGCTTCCCGGGCCTTCAGGCTGATATTCACCATCACCCTGTTCTGCTGATGCCCGGCATCCCCGCAGAGGGGGTATTAATCGCTGATTTACTTCTTGAGCGATACGGCGTGCATAACCCTGAAGCCGCGTTTTCCCGTGTTGAACGGGAGGCCCGCCTGTCAGGGCTGGAGCTCAACCTGAAAGGTCAGCCCCGGGCTTATCCCACGCAGGCAGCCCATTCGCTCATTATGGCCGCACGCTCACGGGGCACGCAGCACCCGCTTGCGGTTGCAATTACGGAAGCCTATTTTCTGAAAGCCATGAACATTGCCAATACTGAAGTGCTTGCAGACATCGCCACGTCATATAGTTTTGAGCGTTCTGAGGCGCTGGCTGTTGCTGAAGAGCCAGCCTGGCACGCCAGGATTGACCAGGCGGTGGCAGACGCGTTTTCAGCAGGCGTGCAGTCTGTTCCGCACTTCGTTTTCAACGCTCACGTCGCGTTCAGCGGAGGCCGCAGCGAAGACGAGATAACAGGGGCTGTCGAAAACGCCCTGCTTCGCTCTCGATAGAGCAAACGATTAGAGTGTCCGCTTCTGGCACAGAGCGGACACGGCATCAATATTACGCAGTCCCCTCTGCCTTGCTGGCAAGCCAAATCAGTGCGAGAGACTAACCGGTAAAGCCGCCAGACAGTGCCGTACTGCCGGAAGCCAGTTTAATTAGGAGGTCACCATGGAGATAATAATTCACAATATCGCCATTTATTCTGCCCCCTAAAGACTGATAAAAACGGTTTGCTCCGGCGTTTGATTTCTCGGCATTCCAGCTAAGGCTACGACACTCATGCTCAAGAGCGAGTTTTGCCATAAAGCGCATTATGGATTCCCCTGTGCCTTTACCTCTCTCACTCCGTAAAATATACAGCTCTTTGATGTGCAATTCTCCACTGTACCGGGGCGAAGGATAGAGAATGCTGCAACACGCCACCCCAACGATATTTGCATCGCGGCGAGCCCTTAGCACCAGAGTACCGGAGAGCTGACTGAAGAGTCGATTGCGTAGATAATTCTCCAACAGTGCTTTCTGAGTGATGCCCTTACCATAGTAGTGCTCTTCCATCTCGGTAAAAATTTTCACCATGGATTCCCATTCATCTGGCGGACACATTTCTACCGTTACTTCCATGTTTACTCCCTATAAATGACAAAATGCCATAGCTGAGCCGGGGTTTAGCACAACTACAGTCCACAACCATATCAGAAGCGTCGTTTCGATTGTGTCTGAAAGCGAACGATCCGGTCAATCCTGTGCTGATCTGATGTTGGCACGTTCAATTAAGCAATTTAGATATGTCTGCTGTGAGCGAGTAGCGGACGTTAAACGGACTCACTTCAGGATGAATTTCGGGTCGATTTAAACTCTTTCGCAGCAGCATGTGGCCTGCAACGTTCATAGATTATGGACGTGTAATCTTGACCGGTATCACTCGTTATCAGACAGGTGCACTGAAAAGGTTCGCCTGAGGCGGTGCATTTGTGTAGTCGTGCCAGTTCCACCTTAGGATTAAAGTCAATCTTAATGACAGCGTTACTCACTCAATGGTTAGGTAATTTCTGTTTTATTAACAATAACTTGAGCGTGTTAGCGTAGTGACAAACCGTGTAACTTTGTAGTCCAGATGTGAAATTAGCCCTGGATAGCATAAGAGGAAAAGTCATTGAGGTAATGCCGTTATCAAGAGCGAGTGATTTAAGCTGGCCAATAGTCCAGTACCCTTTGAAGTCGTTGTTTCTATTTATGAAACTCTCATTAATAGCATTCGCTATGCCTTTTAATTCCCTTCGGAGGGCCATAGCTTATTCCCTGATTTTACCTATAATCTATTTGAGCAACATTAATGTTCATCATCTTGAGAATGCAAATTTTAAGGCTGGCATCTCCGAAATAATGGGTTTATCAATTATTACCATCGGGAAATTTTTGTGCCCGCATCTGGCACAAGGCGGACATAGCTAACAGCATTCAGTGTGGTTCAAAGGGAAGCAGGTTAAAAGCTGTCTATATCCCCAGGTATATGCACAATCATTCATCCGCTGTAATATATTAACATCATTAAATAGAATAATTGGCCCGGTATCTGGTGCAGATAACTACGCCCTTGAACATCAGACTCTGATGTGGGAACTCCATTCTCTTTATAAGACAGTAACCCGAAGCGTTAGATCTGAGCATATCACCAGTAATATAAGCAAGTCGGCAATTGAAGCTACTCATGCAAGTTCAGCGCGTGCAAAGTCTTTACCAAAAGCAGGTTTAAGAAGTACTAAGGCAGTTGCATTTGCTCTGGAAAGTTGAACCCAACGCTGACAAACCAGAATGTTATCCAGTTTGGTATCTCAGTCAGAACAGCTTAATACGATTTAAAAGGATATTTGCGTGTTAGAAAGAATTGAGAAAATAACCGGCATCGGTTTATTTGCTGATACGAAGCCTGCTGCTTTTCCATTCCGTAAGCTGTCTCTGATATACGCAGATAACGGTCGGGGTAAATCAACGCTGGCGGCGCTGCTCAAATCCTGCGGCGATAATCAGCCGCAGCTGCTGCTCAACCGCCGAACGATTGGAATAAGCACGCCTCAGTACGCAGAGCTTCGGTTTTCGCATGGAAATAGGTCTGCCTTTACTGCAGGACAGTGGAGTGCGCAGTATCATGGAACGCATGTCTACGACCTAAATTTTGTTGAAAGCAACGTTTATTCAGGCGGCGAGATTAATGCGACGCACAGGAAGCAACTGCTGAGTTTTGCATTGGGCGAGAACTCAGTCGGCGCAATGAAGGCTTTCAATGACGCTACGGATGTGGCTGCAGAGAAAACAAAAAAGCGTAAAGCCGCCGAGGATAAGCTGACCCCGTACCGTGGCAAAGCAACGCCTGTAGCGTACATGCGCATGAAAAAGATTGCAGGAGCGGCTGAAGAAATTGCCACCATTGAACAGCAGCTTTCTCAGGCAGACAGCATAGCTTCAATTCGTACTCGTAAAGGCTATGATTCATTTGCCCGCTTCAGGCCAGATTTAGCCGGGCTGCTGGCAATTATGAACGCAACTCATCAGGAGCTAAGCTCACAGGCAGAAGACGCCGTCAGAGCCCATGTGAATAATATTGAATCTGCGGCTTTCAAAAGCTGGGCGCATAGCGGGCTGAACTTCATTAAAAATGAAACCTGCCCTTTCTGTAAGCAAAGTCTGAACGGAATTGCCCTCATTGGCTACTACCGCGAGTGCTTTGATGAAGCATTCAGCAAGCTTAATGCCCAGGTTGCCACCCTGGATGACTTGAAAGGGCGAGTCATGGGCACGCTGAACTTACCACTGCTTCAGAGTCGCATAGAACAGGCAGTCGCGATAACCGCTCTCTGGGCTGGTGAACTCGACTTAAGAGTTGAGTTACCTGATATGGAGCAGATTAAAGCAAGTTATGAAGAACTTGACGCGCAACTCGCGCAGCTTATTGCACAGAAAAAAAACTCCCCGCTAACAGCCCCTCCTAAGATGTCACTTGATCGCTGCACTGCGCTGCTTGATGCAATTAACGATCCGCTGGACGTGTTTAATCTCAGCGTGATCATCGCCAACACGCATATTTCTGAATTTTGTGAACAGTTGGGTCAGCTTCCCGTTGTAGAGCTGCGTGCCCGGCTGAATGAGCTTAACGAAAGACAGAGGCGGTTTTCACCTGAAGTTGTCGCACTGATCGTATCCTGTGAACAGGCTAAGGCGGCGGAAAAACTGGCACTTGAGGAAAAGGAAATACGGCGAGGGGATCTGAACGCCCTCATGCGCAATACGCTCGGGCAATATGAGCAAACTATTAACAAGTTGCTGTCAGATTTTGGCGCGCGATTCAGCATCCGGGAAATCAGCTACAACTATAGCGGTGGCGGCGAGCCCAAATCCGAGTATGCCATTGAGTTGCGTGGTGAAAAACTTGCCCTGAGCGGCGAGGCATCCTCATTCAGAACATCCCTGAGCGAAGGCGACAAGCGCACGCTTGCCTTTGCTTTTTTCATTGCGGTGGTAGTAAGCGATCCCGGGCTGCAGAATAAAATCGTGGTGATAGACGATCCTATGTGCAGCTTGGATAAACACCGCCGTACCCAGACCCTGAGCGTGCTCAAAAAAATTTATGATAGCAGTCGGCAGCTTATCGTCATGGCACACGATATGTACTTTCTGAAGTCTCTGTTCGACGAGTTCGAAAAGAAAAAGGAATCGCAGAACGTGGCCTGCATGCGCATTGTGCATGCTCAGGGAGACCATAGTCATTTTGCAACACTGGACGTGGATCGCGAATGTGAGTCCGCTTATTACAGCAATCACAGGCTGGTCAGCGGCTACTTAGCTGGAGAGAACTATGTCGCACGCGAAGTTGCAACCGCTATCAGGCCACTACTGGAAGGATATCTGCATCGGCGTTATCCTGGACATGTAGCACCGGGGCTGCTGTTTGGGGAAATTGTAAGAAAAATTGCCGTGGCAGGCTCTGACAGTCCGCTGTGCCACGCCGCTTCATTGGTTGACGAACTCAATGAAATCAATACTTATGCCGGAAAGTTTCACCACGACACGAACGCTGCCGCCGGAGCTGAAATCGTCGAACCCGGGGAGCTGATCGCTTACTCACGCCGTGCACTGAGTGTCATTTACGGCGGTCACGTGGCATAGCTTTCTGCGTGTGATCACCCGGTTATAGAAGCCCTCTGCTGTGGCCCATTTATTAAAAGTATTTGTAATGTCCGCTTATAGTATGGAGCGGACCTTTGCGCAGCGTCCGCTATGAGCGAACTGCGGACGTTCAACTGACAACGAGACCTATTGATATTAATTTTGTTATGTTGTGACGAAAAAATGTGCGATTTTAGGTTCTATTTTCAATATAGATGCTATACTTTTGACTTTAAAAACAATGTAAACAACTGATATTAATGAGATATTATATCGATTAAGGTTTTCATCTCGATATTTAGGTTGGGGGATAGGTCAGGGCTTTACAGCCTTTTTTTCTTTTATTTTTGTAAGGGCAGGTGTTATATCTGTTAAAGGATTAGGATATAATCATCGCATTGATTACATAAAGCTTTGACTTTGAGATGAATTGATTGTTCTCATTGACATAACCCTAGTTTTTTATTTTTTACCCAACAACCTATCCCAGATGGTGTTTCGTGAATACAACACATAGCCTAAAGAGTTTGACCGAACTGGAGTCTCAGATTGCCAAGCGTATTTCAGAATTCGAAGAAAAGCGGAGAAGTAATCAGAAGAATAATAAGTTTTTCTCTGTATCTCAAATTGTGTTAACCGCTATTACGACTCTTCTTATAGCTATTAATGCGGAAATCCATGTGTTATCTCTGACCATATTAACTCTTCTTGCAAGTATGTGTGCGGGTATTGCAGGGCAGTTGCTGAATAAATTCATGTATCAAGAAAGAATGGCTATGAACATCGCTACAATATGCTCCCTTTATGAGTTACAGCATGTCATTACTATGGCAAAAAATATGGAAGAAGATGATGCCGCCAGTAAAATAACACTCAATGATGTGATGAAATATCAGGAGCAATATCAAAACATTCTGAATACGGCTAATGGTCAGTGGCAAAATCATATTCAAAATTGTAAAAGAGCTGAGAAATGATATTTTTTTCAAAGGTACTCACTCTTAACAAAACTCACATTATTGAAAATATAATTGGCAATCAAGATAATGGGAGTTCTAAATCTGATTATTATAATATTGGCTATCCGGTGGGCAACCCTCCTCTTCTACGCGGTTCAATAGTGATAGAGTTAAACGTAGACTTTCTCACTGATAATATTGTTTTCTTTAATATGGGAAGTCCAATAGATACTGGTAGTATTAAATTTGGCTTTCTTAAGCCTGACTATGATAGTGAGCTTTTTCTTAAAATGGCGTCCTGCGATTATGACAGATTCTATTCTCTAACATCAGACTTGTTAAATCTCCCTGAAGGATCTTTAAATAGTATTAATGACCATGTTGCGTGTCCGACATTAAAGCCAGTTCTAACTAAATATTTTCCAAAAGCAGTAATAGATTTTATGTATGAATCAGATAACCCTCACGCTTGGCTTTTCGAATTTTGTTTAGATTCAGGATATGTCATTCAAGAAAAACATATCAAGAGGCTATTTATTCCCAACACTTATCAATCCAACCCTAAGATAAGAAACTTGAGTAAATTACTCAGAGGGAAACTGGTGAAATACAATCCTAAATATGGAATTGAAGGAAGGGCGTATTAATGGCATTATTTTACGTTGTTGGAGCGTACGAAGATTACAAACTGGATGTTTTTCCTTCTCATGTTTCTCCTATCATTGCAGAATTTCATATGGGAATGTACCGACGGTGGGCTTATCGGATTGAGAATCCATATAAAATAGTGCCTACCCATGCCGTAGGTGTTTTTCATGAATCCATTTATAAGATGTTCCCACTCTTAACTTATAGCCTGGTAACACCTGTGATATTAAGGCCAGATTCTCAAGTTATCGCAGTATCGAAAAATAAATTAATGGTTGAGCATAATAGTTATGTATTATGTTGTAGGGTTTTAATTGAGGCCATCAAAAGAATTAAAAATCCAAGGTTTACATATCGTTCATTACTATCTATAAAAAACAGTTTAACTTGATTTTATATCACCATCCTCACATTAAGTTAAAGGTAATTGCTATTGCGATCTACTATTCATCTCAGTTAAAGAGTATGACGTTAATTATAGAAATCAATAATTCATTACCAATCTTGGGTTATTCAATAATGCGCATGTATAAAAAGTAAACGCTACGGGGTATATAACATGATTCAAAGCTAAGTGTCCAGGTTGATGTGTTTTTTAATAAGTTGTTCTCCAGACAGAAATTAATATTTTATTAACGTCCGCTCCTGGCACAATGCGGACTATATGCAGGCCAATTTCTGCTGTGAGCGATGAGCGGACATAAGCCGCTTTATGCCCTAAATTGATCTCAGAAACTTCCATTGCCATAGCCCGAGGGAGCCATAATCGCCAGCCCTAAGCCTGTCTATAACTCTCAAAATCCGGCGTCCTGAACATGTTAGCCAGTGCTTGCCAGATTAAGTCTTTCTTGTTTTGTATATATACAGCGTCACTTTCTGAACGGGCAATAATCAACCAGAATAGAATGTGCAATGTATACAATTCTATTATCTTCAATCGTAGTTGCATGCCCCGTATTATTATTCAGGATGCGGAATCGTAAAAAGCGGCGCCTGAGTAACTGACATTACGATTATTTTAAAATAAAGCCACCAAGCGTATATAACCGCTTCACTCTGCGAGGAATAATCGTTTAGCAGACCGTGTGCCACGTAGTTTCTGATATTTGCACCTAGAGAATCGGTATACAGCGATACTAGGTTAAAGTGTAGATCGTTACCCAACAAGCTTTTCGCTTCAGGTTTATCCAGCAGAGAACTAAGGCCTATCTCGTTTTCAATGCCTGCCTCATCAATCGTGCTGGTTCTAATATTGGCCTCTTTAAGCAGGTTTCTCACCAGAAACTCGACTTGAGGTGAAATCAAATGAATAGACTCCGAGAAACGATACTCAAATCCAAGATACAATCCTCTTGCTGTTAATTGAACTCTGTCATCAGGAATCAACGGAGAGCAATGACACAGCTCCTCAAAGAAGGGCATTACGAAATTATACTCCTTTAGGAGCTGGTGCATTGCGGGCATGATTTCACCAGTGACTGCAATCTTCAGAGAAATATCGAAGGACTGCAATTGACGAACCCGGGCAAGATCGCTGCCAGCCGCTCCAGTGCGACCAATAGCTCTTCCATCCCCTGACAGGAAAACCGTCCCAAAAAGGTCGGAAATGCGAAACTGCGTCTGCTCATCATCCTGGACGCTCTCGGCCGTTATTATGTTGAAACCGACGAAATACAGACTGGCTTTAAAAATATGCCCTTTATCCCTGACGTGGTGGACTGAAAAATCAGCTAATTCGGTTAAGTTGGTCGGTGGTAGCTGGAATGTATGCATGTCTTCTAAGGAAAGTGCGCCATGTACTCTGACTCTCTTCAAGCATTCTTCAATCCGGACGTCAGCACCAGTAAGACTGCGATGTGCTGTCGGAATAAGCCGATAGCGCTGTAATGCCCTTTCATACAGGCCGCTGGCAATAAGATTTCCTTGATCGCTGAATTGCGCGCGATTTTCCGCATCGAGGAAAAGGCATTCTGCGCTTTCAAAAAGTGCACTTAACTCCTCTGTATGGCTCCGCTGACGCTTATAAAAGTCAGTAGCCAAAGAAAATAAACGTTCGGCTAGTGAGAAATTTTTATTTGATTTTTCATATGCTCCGAATGCCATGAGACGAGCTGCATTTTTATTAGCGTTAGAATTCAAAAGATTCAGCTCATTAAGAAAAGTGAAAAAAGACATGGATATGCCAGGATTTTCAGGCGAGTGTCCATCGATATAATGCTGGATCTGTGACTCAATGCGCCTGACAGGCGTTTCTTTCCTAAATTGTCGCGATAGTGTCACTACGCGCGTCCAGAGTTTCTGCTGACGCGTATACCACGTTTTATCAGAGAGCGGCTCACTCAAATATCCTTCGAGGATCTCATCGACTAAGTCCCAGCGGCGGGGTGTATCAAGCATGAGTGCAATCTCAGCGATGCGGGACTTAAGCAGTCCAGTTGCAAGCTGTGGATAGAGTTTTTCCAAGAAAGCGCGCTGATCCGGCCTCAAATCTTCTGGGGAGACTGAGCGACTGTCCCGGAGAGTAACAGCCGCAATAATCGGAGCATTTTTACTTTCCGCATCGAGCGCCATATGGGTGATCCAAGCAAGGACTGCTGCAGCATCAGCCAGAAAGGATTCTTTACGATCAGTGTAATATTTTTCCTTTTCAGCTAAGAATATGTACATTGAGAAATAGCTATCGCTGTCCTCCTCGATCGCTTCATCCATTTCTGCGATAAAACGTAGAACTTCACCTTCTAAAATAGCGGCCATAGCAACTCCCTCGATTTGCAAATATTGATTTTGATTGCAGAATATCAATTGTATATTTTGCTGACTGCCGATGCTTCATATTCAGGAAGATAAGTGGTGACGCGTGTCCTGTCTAATAACACAAAGTAACTATATCAAAGTTCGCTTTTGGCATAAAGTAGACTTATGCGCTCAATAATATCTGATTTAATGAAGTGTATACTTTGGACAGATAACATTGCTCTCTTATAGTTATCATTGATAAATTATTAAGTCAGAAGCAGTTCTTCATACTCATCGGTGGTAGGCATTGTTCCGATTTCTGTCATGCGGCACACTAAACGGGACAATAGCTCCCGTACCTCGATGATGTGGTTAGTTAAGAGCCTCTCGGAAATAACCCCCCCATGAACTGCCTTTGATCTATAATCATACAACTTTTTAATCCTGCGATAGATAGCCAATCGATTTGGTCCACGCTCCTCAAGATATGAGGCTGCCAAAAGAGCAAGACGAAAGCGAAGCTCTGAGTTAATACCAAAAAGAGCTTCAAATCCTGCCCACAGCGCTGCAGCTGCCATTCTCAAATTCGCATGTTGGTGATGGGTGGTTAAAGAATCTATAGCAAGGTGGAACGCAGGTTGCTCTAGCAGATTTATCCAATTTTTAAGATTTGCTTGTACCCAGTCGAGAGATTCTAATGTTATTTCAACTCTGTCGCCCAGTTGCCGAGCGGCAGGCACGTCCTCAAGCAGTTGAACTTTACAAGAGCCAGTTTCAATTGCTGGAATAATATCCCATGAAGCGCTTGCTACTGCAGGTATAAGTATGTCAACCAGAGTACGGCATCGAAGCGCGGATATTATCCACCAACCAATTGTCAGGTCCGTCTGTTCAAATTCCGGCTTGCTTCGTCTCAACGCAAGTTCATGTGTAACAGAGGGCATATGACGCGCGATGGCACTTAGTAGCGACTTATTGCTCAGTGCAGCAGCTAGCTCTATCTCTCCGGGAGGTTGAAGTACTTCTCTTAACTCCCCAATCTCTGAAAAAACGTAATGTCCATTTTTAAATGTCAAGCCAGACAAAGCAAAGCAGGTTTCTGTCTGACCGGATAAGTTGGACATCCGAGCAGCAGCATATTCCTTTCGGGACTCGAAATAATGAAGCAGGTTTCTAACCTTCTCACTGTCATCAATCATCTACCTCACGCCTCGCATATCTTTTAACAAGCGCCCCACACTACATTAGAGCCTTGCTATAGGTTGTGTCCGATTAAAAAAACCTAACTGTAAGTCTGCTTTTGGCACAAAGCGGACATGAATCATGTATAAAACTCGTTAAGAGAGAAATTGATATTAACAATCTTTCCTACCTCTTATGAGGTAATTAATAACATCAGCATGGGCTAATTACTGGGTGACAGGTTAGACCTTGTTGCAATTCAACCTAAACATTCACTTTCTTACGCCTGCTATAAAGTTAATGAACAGTTAACCGATAATGATGATTAAGATGCTTTCAATCTGCATTATTTTTGTTCTTATAATAATTAATTCAGCAGGATGTAAAAATGAATAATATTCTTAACAATATTAATCTTACCGCTAAGTTTGCAATTCTGGGCTTGTTTTGCCTTGTTCTTTTTTCAGTTCCTACCGTGCTTTTTGTGTCAGAAGGTAATAAATATATTCAGGACAAGCAG
>Ga0308171_1001129_pt1 | contig 40209 bp, 43 predicted proteins | sample PhyGR1_FD_202135 | JGI IMG/M metagenome (GOLD analysis project Ga0308171, IMG submission 202135) | Phyllosphere microbial communities from UC Gill Tract Community Farm, Albany, California, United States - DLSLSG.R1 | ecosystem: Host-associated > Plants > Phyllosphere > Unclassified | place: USA... | reverse complement strand
GCTTCTACGCCGTTCACAAGGAACGCCCTTTCTTCGGCGAACTGGTTGAAGGCATGACCTCTGGCCCGACCATCGTTCAGGTTCTGGAAGGCGAAAACGCCATCCTCAAGAACCGCGAAATCATGGGTGCAACCAACCCTGCACAGGCTGCCGAAGGCACCATCCGCAAGACCTTTGCTCTCTCCATCGGCGAGAACTCGGTTCACGGTTCGGACGCTCCGGAAACCGCTGCCCAGGAAATCGCCTACTGGTTCGCTGAGACCGAAATCGTCGGCTGATTGATCGGCTGTAACGCTGAATGCGTTGAAAAGCGGGGCCGGCAACGGCCCCGTTTTTTATTGTGCTCACGCAGGCGGCGCCCGCACCGTAAAGCGGACATAAAAAAACCGGATGCCGTAGCACCCGGTTTTTGATCTAGAAACAGTTGCCGTCTTAGAAGACGCTGTTGTTACCGCCGAGCATGCTCTTGGCGATACCGGCACCGGCGGGGCCACCCGATAGCAGCTGTTGAAGGAAGGTGAGGTCCCTGCCGCCCGTTGGGGTCGTGCGCGAGATCGTGTCGAACACCTTGCCGTCCTGCAGTGTGTAGTTCGCCTTCTGCGCGACGACGCCGTTCTTGTCGAAATAGATGGCCAGGATGTTCTGCTCGACGAGCTGCGGCTTCATGAAGGCCGCTTTGCGAACGCGCTTCTGCGAGATGTAGTAGAACACCTCATTGCCGAAGGTCGCCGTTGTCGATGGCGTGCCCATGGTCAGCAGCACCTGTTCGCGGCTGGAGCCGACAGGGATCAGTTGCAGCGACTGCTCGTCCAGCACATAGCCGTTGTGGAAGACATCCGTGGTGCTGGAGCAGGCTGTCAGCAGGCTCGAGGCAACAACAACGGCGATAGCGGCTTTGCTCAGAAATTTAGTTTTTCCGGCCGACTTCTGCTTGCTCACCTGCGTTTCCCCAACTGCGATCATGAATGGCACCTTCCGGCATTGCGTGTCGTACCGCTTCTGTACACACGATTATGTCAATCCGGGGACAGGAATTCCCCGTTTCAGCATGGAATGCAACATGTTTCAGAAACCGGCACCGCCTCCTGGCGCCTCTCCTTGACTGTTTCAGCACGATGATGAACGTGACCGACACGGCATTGCAATTCTCGGATGCTTCGGTAAACCAGCTTTGACGATCATGCAACAAGTGCGATGGACGAGAGGTAATTTCGTCGGTCGATATCTGGATTTTTCGATGGTTCTTGGGCTTTTCAGAAAGAAAAACAACAATCGCGCCATCGTTGATCGCCAATATTCGATATTGACCCAGGCTGCCCGCCAGCCGGGCTTCTATCTGCATATGGGCGTTCCGGATACCGTCATGGGCCGTTTCGAAATGTTGGCCGTTGTCATGATTCTGTATTTCCGCCGTACCAGAAGCGCATCCGTGAGTGGTCAGGAAATTGCCCAGGAGATCGTCGATGCCTTCTTCCAGGATCTCGATCATTCGATGCGGGAATTGGGGATCGGCGACCAAGGTGTGCCCAAGCGCATGAAGAAATTCGCAGGCATGTTCTATGGCAGGCTGGAATCTTATACCGCTGCAATTGATGGCGCGGATGCCGATGCACTTGCAGCAGCGCTCCGTCGCAATATATATCCGCAGGCAGATGAGACCGCGCCGGATATGCGTGCTCTTGCGAAATGGATGATGTCGGCGTCCGGGATACTGTCTGCGCAGCCGGAAGACGCTGTAGCGACGGGAACTGCCACGCTGCCTTCACCTGATTTGTGAGGTTTTCAATGAAATCGCCCCATGCGGCCAATGATGACGCGCCCTTTTCCTATCCCGTCAAGGTAGGCCATATTTCTGCCAATCCGGTCAGGATTGGTCTCGAAGCCAGCCCGGAAGAGTTGAAGGCGTTGGCAAAGTTCTGGGATGTCCTGTCGGTGGATTATCTCAAGAGCGAATTGCAGGTCACCCGTTGGAAAAGAGACGGTATCAGGATCAAGGGTCAGGTTCAGGCCGGCATTACGCAGGCTTGCGTGGTCACGCTTGAGCCCGTCTCGAGCGTGATCGACGAGAAGGTCGAGCAGATTTTCGTGCCCGAGGGCTCGAAGCTTGCGCGCATGACGACGAACGAAGACGGTGAGATCGTGCTCGATCCAGACGGTCCGGATATTCCCGATCAGTTCGTTGGTGACACGATCGACGTCGGCGTGGTCGTGGCAGAATTTGCAGCCCTCGCGATTGATCCCTATCCGCGAAAAGCCGGTATCGGCTTTGACGGATATGGCGATGAGACGCCGGCAGAAGACAAAAAACCTTCGCCCTTCGCGGTGTTGAAAGATTGGAAAAAAGACTGAATGCCTTCGTAAGAAGCGAATAATTCGGTTGTAAGGCTGGGTGGAAACGGTATTTTCGCCCGAAAATTACCGCACGGCGGTCAGAAGGATCAGGGACGAGTGATCAGAATAGCAATTGACGTCATGGGCGGGGACCACGGCCCTGATGTTGTCATACCCGGTGCTGCAAAGGCACTCGAGCGGCACAACGACGTGACATTCCTGCTCTATGGTCAGAAGAGCAAGTGCGAGCCTATTCTGGCGCAATATCCCCGTCTGATGGAGAAGTCCGAATTCTTCGACTGCGAAGTCTCGGTCGGGATGGATGAAAAGCCAAGTCAGGCGCTTCGCCGCGGACGTTACGTTTCCAGCATGTGGCGCGCCATCGAGGCCGTCAAGTTGGGCGAGGCGGATGTGGCCGTTTCTGCCGGCAATACCGGCGCCCTGATGGCCATGGCGAAATTCTGTTTGCGCACTATGGCGCGCGTCGAGCGGCCGGCAATTGCGGGGATTTGGCCGACGTTGCGCGGCGAAAGCATCGTTCTCGATATCGGTGCGACCATTGGCGCGGATTCGCAGCAGCTCCTGGATTTCGCTCTGATGGGCGGCGCCATGGCGCGCGCATTGTTCGATGTCGATCGTCCAACGGTTGGCCTTCTCAATGTCGGTGTCGAAGAGGTCAAGGGTCAGGAAGAGGTGCGCGAAGCAGGGCGCCTCATCCGTGAGGCGGATCTTGCCACCATCGATTATCGTGGTTTCGTCGAAGGCGACGATATCGGTAAAGGCACGGTCGACGTCGTCGTCACCGAAGGCTTCACCGGCAATATCGCGCTGAAGGCTGCAGAAGGCACAGCACGCCAGATCACCACCTTGTTGCGCGAAGCGATTTCTCGCAGCTTCTTTGCCAAGATCGGCTATCTTCTCGCCAAGAGCGCCTTCGACGTTCTGCGTGAGAAGATGGACCCGCGCAAGGTCAATGGCGGCGTGTTCCTAGGGCTGAACGGCATCGTCATCAAGAGCCATGGCGGTACGGATGCACTTGGTTTCGCCTCGGCCATCGATGTCGGCTACGACATGGTGCATAATGGCCTGACCGCCAAGATCGAAAATGATTTGAAAGCATACCACGCAAGAAGACTTCCGCCTCCGGCGCCTGAAGCTCTCGTGGTTGATGAGGAATAACCAATGATCCGCTCTATTGTACGTGGCTTCGGAGCGGCGCTGCCGAAGCGGGTTGTGACGAACCAGGAAATCGAAGGCATCGTCGAGACCTCGGACGAGTGGATCGTTCAGCGCACCGGCATCAAGCAGCGCTACATTGCAGGCGAGGGCGAGACATCGGCGTCGCTCGGCGAGGCTGCAGCCCGTGCGGCATTGGACAATGGCGGGCTGAAGCCCGAAGACATCGATCTCATCATTGTTGCCACATCCACACCCGACAACACGTTTCCGGCAACCGCAGTGAACATCCAGAACCGCCTTGGTATCACAAGCGGCTTTGCCTTTGACGTTCAGGCCGTTTGCTCCGGCTTCGTCTATGCGATGGCGACGGCCGATCTCTACATTCGCGGCGGCATGGCAAAGCGCGTGCTGGTCATCGGTGCCGAAACCTTCTCGCGCATTCTCGACTGGAAGGATCGCACCACCTGCGTTCTTTTCGGCGATGGCGCCGGTGCTGTCATCCTGGAAGCAGGCGAGGGCGAAGGCAAGACCTCCGACCGGGGCGTGCTGACCTCCCATTTGCGTTCGGATGGCGCACACAAGGAAAAGCTTTACGTCGACGGCGGACCATCGACGACTGGCACTGTCGGTCATCTGCGCATGGAAGGCCGCGAAGTCTTCAAGCATGCGGTCGGCATGATCACGGACGTGATCGAGGCAGCCTTTGAGGCTACCGGCACCACGGCAGAGGATCTGGATTGGCTCGTTCCACACCAGGCCAATCGCCGTATCATCGATGGCTCGGCGAAGAAACTTGGCATTCCGCTGGAGAAGGTTGTCGTCACCGTCGATCTGCACGGGAACACCTCTGCGGCCTCCATTCCGCTGGCGCTCGCAACCGCTGCTGCCGACGGGCGCATCAAGCAGGGCGACCTCGTTATGCTGGAAGCGATGGGCGGCGGCTTTACCTGGGGCTCGGTGCTTCTGCGCTGGTAACGTTTCGGTGACGATCGACCGCATCGGCCCGAAAGTCGAAATCGATTTTCGGAAAAGCATGATGTGTCGATTCAAAAAGGTAAAGCCTCCTTTGTGCGTCCAGTAGGACGCACGGCGCTTTAACGTAAACCCTTGCCATCATTGCCGTAAATCCCTAAACGATTCTGGAAACATTCCTTGACCGTTGCCGTCAACGGCAATAGTCTCAGGCGGTTTCCAGAACACAACAGAGATAAGCGCGGGGAAAAATGGCCGGTAAAACTGTGACACGTGCGGATTTGGCCGAGTCTGTGTTTCGCAAGGTGGGTTTGTCCCGAACTGAATCCGCCGAGCTGGTCGAAACCGTCATTGACGAGATCTGTAATGCCATCACCCGTGGCGAGGTGGTGAAGCTCTCCTCCTTCGCAACCTTCCAGATCCGTGAAAAGAACGAGCGTATCGGTCGCAATCCGAAGACCGGCGAAGAAGTGCCGATTTCGCCGCGTCGCGTCATGACGTTCAAGGCCTCCAACGTTCTGAAACAGCGCATCCTCAAGGCCCATGCATCGCGCAAGGCGAAGCAGAAGACCCAGAAGCCCGGCTCATAAAGAGGCTTCTTTCGACGCTATCCACGCCAATTCTGATACCTTACTGCTTTTCTTCCTGTGAACATACTTGAATTTCAACCGTCAAGCCGTTGAAATAAAGACGATTCGCATCATACCTTGTCGTGTGTTTTGCAAACCTGTCATTTCGTCGGGTGGGAGTTAAGCGTGGATAAGAGTCCAGACGCCTTTAGAACGATCAGTGAAGTTGCGGACGATCTTGATCTGCCGCAGCACGTGCTGCGTTTCTGGGAAACCCGCTTTCCCCAGATCAAGCCGATGAAGCGCGGCGGCGGACGACGCTACTATCGCCCGGACGATGTCGATCTCCTGAAGGGCATCCGGCATCTGCTTTACGATCATGGATACACGATCAAGGGTGTGCAGAAACTTCTCAAGACCAATGGCAACCGCTTCGTCGCCGCGATCGCGTCTGGCGACATGGCGACCATGGAAGCCATCATGGCGGCCAGCGGAGAGAAGCAGACCGCGGAGCCGCGCGTCGTGCAGCCGGACGAAGACGAAGTTGTCGGGCGTCCCAAGGCGAGGCCGAGCGGCCGCTTCTTCGGCTTCGGCGGAGGGTCATCCGACGACACACCGGAAATTTCCATCGGCAAATCCAGCATCAGCAAGGATGATCGAGCACTGCTGCAGGAGGCGCTCTTCGACCTTCTGGAGTGCAAGCGCCTGCTCGATCAGGTGCGTTGAACGGCGAGGGGACGGATGGAGAGCGGCGTTCTCCGTGACAACCGCTGCCGCAGACGTCTCAGTTTGGGCTTGTGAGAGAGTTGTGGATAACGCCGCGGCTCGTGATCGCAGGTCGAATTTATCTCAAATGCCAACCTTTCGGAAACTCCTTCGGCGGATAATGCCCGCCTGAAAAGGAGTTGTTCTGTGAGCAAGAGAAAACCTTCAAGCCGCCGCGCCTCATCCAAGTCCAAGGGTGGAAGCGTCTGGTCCTGGTTGATCCTGTTTGGCGTGGCCGTCGGCGGGATTCAAGCCTATGAGCATCGCGACACCCTGTTGCCCAAGATGAAGAACGTCGTTGCCTCGACGTCCAAGAGTAGCGCACCCGCAACCCGCGAAACTGCTTCTGCCAAGCCACAGTCCGCGCAGAAGCCAACGCAAACCGTTGCCCTGCCAACCTCAGGCGCACCCGTTCCACCACGCTCGATCGCCATGGTTGGCTCCCCCGCAGGAACCGGTCCACTGCCACCCGCAACGCTGCCCTCGCCAAAGCCTCAGGTGGAAAATGTTTCGCTTGGCGCAAAGACCGGCACGTTTGCTTTTTGCGGACGCTCCGGCCTCAACAACTGCGTCATGGATGGCAGCACCTTCTGGATGAAGGGCGTGAAGATGAAGCTCGCCGGCATCGAGGTGCCGCAGACGGATCAGGCGCGCTGCATGGAAGAGCGTGCCCGTGGTTTCACCGCCAAGGTGCGGCTGCGTGATATGCTCAATTCCGGCAACTTCCAAGTGGCGGCTGGCGGGCAGGGTGCCGAAGTAAAAGCAGTGTCCAGGTCAGGCATGTCCTTTGCCGACCAGCTGATTCGCGAAGGGCTTGCACGTCGCGCTGGTTCCCCAAGCCCATCATGGTGCGGTTAATTCAATTCCCCATAGACATGCTGTTGACCGGATGCGGTGACGCTGTGTAGATGGAAATGCAAGCGGGCGTGATGGAATGGTAGACATACCGGACTTAAAATCCGGAGCGAAAGCGTGCGGGTTCGAGTCCCGCCGCCCGTACCAAATCTTCAGCTTCTCCAGAATAGCGGCATCAGCAACACCAGCACGGTTAGGATTTCCAGACGGCCGAGCAGCATCATCAGCGAGAGCAGGTAAAGTGCGGGATCGCTGATAGTGGAGAAGTTGCCGGCGGGTCCAATGATCGGACCGACGCCGGGGCCAACATTGGCGAGCGATGTGGCCACGCCAGATGTTGCGGTCAGGAAATCATAGCCCATGGCGCTCATCGCCAGGCTGCCGGCGATCCACAGGGCGATGAAACAGCCGAGGAACAGGAAGACGTTGCGGATGGTTTCGGCATCGACGACCTGCGCGCCATAGCGCACCGGATAAACCGCATCCGGATAAATCAGCTTCCGCAAGCCGGTTTTCACCACATTATAGACGATGACGAAGCGGTAGGCCTTGATGCCGCCAGCCGTTGAGCCGGAGCAGCCGCCCATGAAGGTGGCGAAGAAGGCGACGACCACGACGAAGGGACCCCAGAGCGTGTAATCATCGCTGGCGAAACCGCCGGTCGAAAGGATCGACGTCATGTTGAAAAAGGAATGGCTGAGCGCGATGGGAAGCGCCACCCCATTGTTGATATGGTGATAGATGCCGACTGCAAGCGATATGGCACAGAGGTAGCCGATGAACACGCGGATCTGCGGGTCGTAGAGGATATCCATCCTCCGGCGAACCGCGAGCAGGATCATCACGGAAAAGGGCAGGCTACCAAGGATCAGGAAGAACGTCGCGATCCAAAGCAGTGCGACATTGTCACCGAAATATCCGAAGGAGGCGTCATGGGTGGAGAAGCCGCCTGTCGCCACGGCTGACATGGCATGATTCACCGCATCGAAATGGGTCATGCCGGCAAAGTCGAAGGCGACCGCGCAGGCAATCGTCATGACCACATAGATGCAGACGAAAGCCCTGGTAAAGCTCGCCAGCCGTGCAAAGGGCCGGTCACTGGCCGTGTCGGACGACTCCATCCGAAAGAAGGTCATGCCGCCCACGCGCAGCAGCGGCAGGATAAAGAGACCGAGCGCCACGATACCGATACCGCCAAGCCAGCAGAGAAGTGATCGCCAGATCAACAGACCCTGCGGCGCATGGTCGAGACCGGAAATGGCTGTAGCGCCTGTGGTGGTGATGGCCGACACGGACTCGAACAGGGCCTGGCCGAATGTCAGGTCTAATTCCGACAGATAAAGAGGCACGGCGCCGACGAGCGAGAAGACCACCCATAAGAGATTGACCAAGAGAAAGCCGAAGCGCTTGTTGAAGGTCGGCATCGGTCCGCGTGTGGCGAGCGCGCATGCCAGCGCAAAGCCGCCGCACATGAAGCCTGAGGCGGCAAAGACGATCCAGTCATTATTGCCGTAATAGAGGTCCGTCATGGCCGGCACGAACATCGAAGTTGCCATGTAGAGGCCGAAGATCGACGTAATATAGACGACTGCGCGCAGGAGATTGGCGTTCAAAAAAATCAAACCTTGATCGAGTACCGCGTACCGAAGTGGCGCAAAGAGTCTTTGTGTCGGGCCTGTTCCTATGGCATAGCGGGTGCCATCGTGAATTTCAATGGATTGAAAATCGTGGACAAACTGCTTGTAGAAGCCGCACGGCGCGAAGTTCGGGAAATCTTTCCCGAGACGCCGTTGCAGTTGAATGAACATCTCAGCCGCCGGTATGGAGCCGAGATTTGGCTGAAGCGTGAAGACCTCACGCCGGTTCGTTCCTACAAGATTAGAGGCGCGTTCAATTTCCTGCGCAAGGCCGTTGCCGGTGCCGGCAAAGAGAAGATCTTCGTCTGTGCGTCCGCCGGCAATCATGCCCAGGGCTTTGCTTTTGCCTGCCGTCATTTCGGCGTGAAGGGCGTGGTCTTCATGCCGGTCACCACACCGCAGCAGAAGATCGACAAGACCCGCATTTTCGGCGCGGAGTTCATCACCATCAAGCTGATCGGCGATATCTTCGACCAATGCTATGCGGCAGCCCGTGCCTATGTCGAAGAGAATGATGGCTACATGGTGCCACCCTTCGACCATCAGGATATCATTGAAGGGCAGGCTACCGTTGCCGCTGAAGTTATGGATCAGCTTCCGGACGGTGCGAAGCCCGATCTGGTGGTCATGCCGGTTGGCGGTGGCGGTCTTGCGGCAGGTCTCACGGGGTATTTTGCAGGTATCGTTGCGCGAAACAATTTCGTCTTTTGCGAACCGGAAGGTGCGCCGAGTCTGAAGAAGAGTCTTGAAGCGGGCGAAGCCATCACGCTGAACAAGGTGGATAACTTCGTCGATGGAGCTGCAGTTGCCCGTATTGGCGATCTTAACTTCCAGGCGCTTAAGGATTTCCCGTCGGAGCAGGTTGAACTGATCCCGGAAAATGCCATCTGCGTCACCATCATCGATATGCTCAATCTCGAAGGTGTGGTGCTGGAGCCCGCGGGCGCATTGTCGATTGCAGCATTGGAAAAGCTCGGCCGCGAGAGGCTGGAGGGCAAGCGCGTCATCTGCGTCGTCTCCGGCGGCAATTTCGATTTCGAGCGTCTGCCGGATGTGAAGGAACGCGCCATGCGTTTCACGGGGGTGAAAAAGTACTTCATCCTGCGTCTTCCGCAGCGTCCAGGTGCGCTTCGCGACTTCCTCAATATGCTCGGTCCGGATGATGACGTTGCGCGCTTCGAGTATCTGAAGAAATCAGCACGCAACTTCGGTTCGATCCTGATTGGTATCGAAACCACCTCTCGCGAGAATTTTACCACTTTGTTCGAGCGTTTCGAGGCGGCAGGGCTCGGCTATGAGGATATAACCGAGAACGAAATCCTCGCGAACCTCATTATCTGATCGGATGCATTATCAGGTGGGGCGGGCTAAAGCCGCCCTGCGCAGAGACAACAGGAAGGGTAAAGCATGGCCTCGTTCTTCTCGAAACTCTTTTCCGGCTTCGGTGCCGCGCAGTCGGACGCGCCGAAGAAGGCGGAGACATCTGAACCACACCAGCACGGCGAGTATACCATTTATGCGACGCCGATGAAGGAAGGGGCGCAGTACCGCCTGGCAGGCCGTATTGAAAAGACGGCTGGCGACGAGGTGCTCGTGCATGAGTTCGTTCGTGCCGACGTGTTCACCAGCATGGATGATGCGGTGGAGTGCACGGTACGCAAGGCCAAACTGATCATTGACCAGAACGGACCGCATCTGTTTGCTGACAAGAAATAACGGCCGCGACAAGCGCGACCGTAAAGCATGCTGCATAAAAATGTGCAGCGGTTCGGAAGAAGCGGCCGGATGGGCCGCTTTTTTATGCGGCCTTGGCCAGTTCTTCGACCTTGGCGTTGGCAGCAGCAATAGCCTTCTCGGCAGCTTCCGGACCGAACGCCAGACCTTCGATACGGATGACTTCGACATCCGTCATACCCATGAAGCCGAGAACCGTCTTCAGGTAGGGCACAGCATGCTCAAGCGACGCGGCTGGGCCCTCGGAATATACGCCAGCAGCGGACAGAACGATGTAGACCTTCTTGCCGGTTGCAAGGCCGGTCGGACCGGACTCGGTGTATTTGAAGGTCATGCCGGCGCGCGCGATGTTATCGATCCAGGACTTGAGACCCGAATAGATCGAGAAGTTGATGAGGCCCGTGCCGATGATGACGGTGTCGGCGTCCATCAATTCTGCCACGCGCTTGTCGGAGTAGTCGGCGGCAGAGGCCTCTTCCGGCGTGCGCTGTTCGGCAGGCTTGCGAATGGCCGACGTGGTGACGGAATCGAGATGCGGGATCGGGTTCTGACCCAGATCGAGATGTGTGATCGAGCCGTTCGACTGTGCCTGGATTTTGTTTGCAAGGTCGGATGCGAATTTGTTGGAAAGCGATTCATCGCCGCGTGGGCTGGAGGTGACGAGCAGGATCTTCGACATTGGCGCCTCATTGTCAGTCTTGGGAGGGTTAAACGGGACAAACCCGCTTTGTTGCGTGATATATTCGCCAGTTTTGCCATCAAGAAAACTGTGATAATCTGAAATTAAGCTATCGATAAAATGGATGGGACATGGACGCAAACCCGACCCTTGACCAGTTACAGGTTTTCCTGACCGTCGCCGAAACCGGAAGCTTTTCCGCCGCTTCGCGCGTGCTCAACCGCGCCCAGTCGGTCGTCAGCTACACAATCGCCAATCTTGAGGCGCAGCTTGAGGTCAGCCTTTTCGAGCGCAGCGGCCGCCAGTCGAAGCTCACCGACGAGGGCCGCGCCATGCTGGAAGATGCGCGAAGGATTGTTGCCGGATTGCAGGAAATGCGATCACGCGCCAAGGGACTGAAACAGGGCTTGGAGGCGGAAGTTTCGCTCGTTCTCAGCACCATGGTGCCTGCGGAAGCGGTGGTCGAGGTTCTGCGCGAGTTCCGCAAGGAATTCCCAACCGTGTCGCTCACCCTCAATGTCGGCGAGTTGGGTATGGTTATGGATATGGTCAGAAGCCGAAAGGCGCTGATCGGTATTGGCGGGGCAGTCTCGCAGCAGGATGACGGTCTGGTCCTAGAAAAGATCGGTCACTCCTTCATGGTGCCGGTTGTCGCCAGTGACCATGCCCTGGCAAGATTGCACCGCCCGATGACACTCGCCGATGTCCGTGAAGAGGTGCAGATGGTGGTGATGGACATGTCGGGGCTGACCAACGGTCGCGACTTCAATGTCCTGTCCTACAAGACATGGCGGGTTAGCGACATTGCGACGAAATATCAGCTGATCAAGGGTGGTCTTGGTTGGGGTGGACTGCCCGCATCGCTGGTCAGGACCGATATCATGAATGGCAGTCTGAAGGTGCTCGACCTCGATGCTTACGAACTCGGCGAGTATCCGCTGTATTCTTTGCGAAAGGCCGATACGCCTGCCGGTCCGGCAAGCCAGTGGCTGATCGATGGCTTTGAAAAACGCCTATCGAAATGCCCGGACAATAAGAGCTTCCTGAGCGCTGTGCGCCCGATGCCCTTGAAAGATGCCGCCGAGTAAAGGTTTCTCCCCGTTCAACAGGGAACCGAACATCAGCACAGCTGAAAAGTGGCGGCGACAAAACTGCCGCCGCCACAACCATTAGCCGAGCATCAGACGGAACTTGGCAAAGCCTTCGGCACCATCGCCGGCGTCTTCGATCTTGGCACCCTTCACATCCTTGGCATATTGACGGCCTTTCGGGCCCGTCTCGAAGATCGCTGTCGTGTCAGCCACCTTTGCAAAAGACCAGTTGTCGTCAGCGGATGGATTGATCGTGCCCTGATTCATGATGTAGCGCACGATCACATCGCGGTTGGTATCGGGGGCGACAAAGATGATCTTGTCGCTGCCGATTGCCGGGAACTTGCCGCCACCGCTGGCGCGGTAGTTGTTCGTGGCAACAACGAATTTCTGTTCCGGGTCAATCGGCTTGCCCTGGAACTGCAGATTGACAATGCGGCTGCTGTCCGGATTGACCGCCTTGCCGTCCTTGTCGAACTTCGCGGGTTTCGACACATCGATCTGGTAGGTGACACCATCAATCACGTCGAAATTGTAGGATGGGAAGTCGCTGCTCAGCAGAGGCGCGTCCTTGGAACCGGCCTTGACGGTGTTGAACATGCCGGCCGACATTTCCAGCCAGTCCTTAACCTGCGCGCCGTTGATGAGGACGGCCTGCACGGTGTTTGGATAGAGATAGAGGTCGGCGACATTCTTGATCGCAATGTCACCGGCGGGGACATCCGTGTAATAGTCTGCGCCGCCACGACCACCGGACTTGAAGGGCGCGGCTGCGGAAAGCACCGGGAGGTCCTTGTATTGGCCTTCCTTCAGCATATCCTTGATATACCAGGTCTGTGCATTGGAGACGATCTGCACGGATGGATCGTCGGCCACCAGCGCGAAGTAGGAGTAGAGCGGGGCAGAGGTCTTGCCGACCGGGCGGCGCACATAGGCGAGCGCTCCCTCGTGATCGGTCTTGACCGCCTCGATGATTTCCGGCTTGTCCTTCACATCGGCAACGATCTTGCGGTTGTCGTCGCGGTGGTAGATCGGCCGAGCCTCGGAGGTAAAGTCGACGATCTTCCAGCTTTTGCCGTCCTTTTCCAGCAACAGGTCGATGAGGCCCATATGCGAGCCCCAGAAGCCAGCCATCACGGCAGGCTTGCCCATCAGCGTGCCCTCGACGGGATCGGCGCCTTCGATGCCATCCCAGGTCTTGGGGCCCGGGAAGACCAGATGCTGGTGGCCAGTGAAGACCGCATCGATCCCTTGAACGCCTGCGAGGTAAAGAGAGGCGTTTTCCATGCGCTCGCTTTGGCCCTTGCCATCGATACCGGAGTGGGAGAGCGCAATCACGATATCCGCGCCCTGTTCCTTCATCACCGGCACCCAGGCTTTGGCGGCATCGACGATGTCGCGCGTCTGCGCCTTGCCTTCGAGGTTCTTCGCATCCCACATCATGATCTGTGGCGGAACGAAGCCGATGATGCCGACCTTGATCGGGCTTGTCGCGCCGGACCCATCGCGGATTTGCTTTTCCAGGATCACGTAGGGCTTGAAGTAAAGTTCATCCTGCTTCGGATCGGACGCGAGCTGGCCCTTGGTCAAGTTGGCGCAGACATAAGGGAATTTCGCCCCGCCCAACGTGTTGAACATGAAATCGAGGCCGTAATTGAACTCGTGATTGCCGAGCGTGCCGCAATCATACCCGAGCACATTCATGGCATTGATGACAGGGTGTTTGTCGCCCGCCTTCATGCCCCGCTCATAGGCGATGTAATCGCCAAGCGGGTTGCCCTGGAGGAAATCGCCGTTATCGACCAGCATCGAGTTGCCGGCTTCGGCGCGTATGGCATCGATCAAGGATGCCGTGCGTGCCAGACCCAACGTGTCGTTCGGCTTATCGGCGTAATAGTCATAAGGAAAAACGTGAACGTGGATATCGGTGGTTTCCATGATGCGCAGATGCGCCTGGTTGCCCTCAGCACGCGCCGCAAAAGGATGCAGCATGACGAATGCGGACGACGCCGCGATGCCGCTTAAGAGAGAACGACGCGTGATGGGGTGAAGGCCGATAAGGGACGACATGGAAACTCCTGATCTCAAAATACGATGACCTGTCTAAGCAGAGACAAGGTAAAACGAATTGCTGAGGAGTCTACCAGCAAAATGACAGGTGTATGACGCACGCCACCCTCATGGCTGAATGAGCAAAATTTAATCTTTTGCACCAAGGCCTTGGCCGTCATCACCTCTGTCGATGCGGCATTGAAAGCAATTGTTGCGTGCCGAGCGAACGTGCACATAGGCGATGTCCGGCCTTGCAAGCAGTTCCTGTGCACGAGCGGCGATCTCAGCCGTCGGCGTCACCGCACCCGTGCCATAAACGATGCGGTCGCCCGCATCGTAACCCCGGACGATGTAGTCTGCGCTATACAGCATTGCCGGCGGAACCTGCGCGCCATCATAAGTCCCGCACGCCTCGGCATGAATGAAAATCGGCCCGGTCTCGGCGTAAGGTTGCACATGGCGAAAGGGCCGGTAGGAGACAAGCAGAGCCGAATCACCCTCCTTGATCTGCCCCAGACAGGCGCGGCAGGGCAGGTCCCCAGTGGCGATCATCCGTTCAGGCACTTGGCCGTTCGAATCCGGTTTGCCAAGCCTGATGGCCTCGACATGCTGCTGGGGCAATGCGGTGAATATGATGGTGGTCATGGCGGATCCTCGCTGAGTTGCTTCTTTGTCGCTATGGCTGCCAAACAATCGTCTATCCACCCGTTTCTTGTCGTTAAGCGAAACCAACCCATTGCGTGGACCGTTCTCTTTAGCGATCTATGCTGCGTCCTCGTTCTGGAAAGTTGACGTCAATGCTGCGCAGGTTTCGAACCGTTCTTTCGGTCGCTCTTTTATGTTCTGCCATGCCGGCTGCACAGGCGCAGGTTGCACCTGCGCTTGACGATCTTTCCGACGACCAGCTGCAGCAGACGGTCAATTTCGTCATCGGCAACGCGGTGTTTGGCCTCTATCATGAAGCGGCCAAGATGCTGATCTCCGATTTCGGCCTTCCCGATGCGAGGGAAGGTAAGAACACCGCCGACGAGCTTGCCGCGACCATCATGTTGGAAGGCAATCAGGAGTGGCTGGACACGGCCATCGTCAATGCGACCGATAGCTGGTACCTCGCGCGCGGTGCCGGGGAGCTCCCCGAGCATGATGCGCCGCTCTATACGATTCTCGTCCCGAACGTCGCCCGCGACCACCAGATGGCGTGCCTTATGGTCGGCAAGGATAACGAAGGCTATGGCGATCTCGCGGAAATGATGGGGCTGCCAAAGGATAAGTGGAAGGCCTGCGAAGTGGCCTATCCGCAGACCGTGGCGCGCTGGAACGACTTGCTTAAGCCATATGTAAAGACGCCGGGCACGACGAAATTCGTGATCAACTATGAGCCCGCACGCGACCCCTTTCTCGACATCTATGCAACGATGGTGAAGGAGTCGAAAGTGCTGGACCTGATCGCCCACGGTTTCAGCGCCTACAAGCTGAAGGGCGAGGTGAAATTGACAGCCAGAAGCTGCGGCCGGCCCGATGCCTATTGGTCTGAAGAACGCCGCGAAATCACCTATTGCTACGAACTTGCCAAATTCCACGGCGAGCTGATTGCAGCGCATCTTCTCGCGACGAACGGCAATCGCGGTGACGCACCTGCGAAGGAAATCCCGACCGCTGTCAAACTCGGTCAGGAACTTTAAGCACTGTCACTCAACCGCCTACAGCGACGTGATAATGACAGGCTGGAGGGATCCACCCCCGATACAGGAGGGGGATGCCAACCGGGCGGCTCAGCCGCGCCGCGAAATCTCCAGATACTCGCTGTCGGTCAGTGGCTCTACCCAAGCCTCATAGGTACTGACAGGTGAGAAGCCCATCATCTGATAGAGCTGCAACGCGCGTGGATGGTCCAGCGTGTTGGTGGAGACGGTGACCTTCTTCGGATTATCCTGCCAGATTGAATAGAGCGCCTGGAGCAGGAACCATTTGCCGACGCCGGCACCGATCGCTTCTTCCATGAGACCGAAGTAAGAAAGTTCGGTCACCTCGTCGCTGCTTCTGTTGAACTCGAAGAAGCCAGCAGGCGAACCGTTGAGATAGAGAACCGTGACGCAGTTCTTAGGGTCATGCAGCACAGCGGAAAGTTCGGCATCGCTCATGCGCATGCGCTTTTGCCAATGCCAGCGCTTGCCGACCCGCCAGTAGAGATAGCGATAGAAATGCAGCGGGATGTTGTGCGTGCGCATGATCGCCGTCTGGATATTGACCGGCACGGGAAGGCTGACCTTCGGTGCGGATGTCATCTCCAACTGTGTGACATGGGCCTTCAGCGGACCGTAGGTGACAGTGGGCAGAGGCTCTGCAGGGCCTGTAACGACGGGCGTATCCTGCTTCGATCCCCATTCCGACCATGACCCGTCATAGAGCGAGTTGTCCGAATGACCGAGCGATTCCAATGCCAGTGTCACAACGGCGGCGGTGACGCCCGAGCCACAGCTGGTAACGACTGGCTTGGAAAGATCGATGCCAGCTTCGGCAATCATCTTGCGGATCGTCGGCAGATCCTTGAAGTGGCCGTTTTCCGAAAAGGCGGTGGCAGGCAGACTGCGGGCACCGGGCATATGGCCGGAACGCATGCCGGCGCGAGGCTCGGCCTCGTCGCCGGTGAAGCGGCCTGCGCCTCTGGCGTCCGCCACCTGCTTTTCGCCCTTATCGACGACAGCGCGCATATCTGAGAATGAGGTGACACGGTTCGCCTTGAACTCGGCGTGAAACTCTGTCGTCTCAATCTGCGGGGCTCCGGTCTCAAGCGGTTTGCCGGCAGCCTTCCAGCCATCAAGGCCACCATCCAGCACATAGACCTTTTCGGCACCCATAACGCGCAGCATCCACCACACGCGTGGCGCGGAGAAGAAGCCTGGGCCATCATAGACCACGATGGTGTCCATCTCGGAGATGCCGAGCTTGCCGACTTCCTCTGCGAAGAACTCCGGCGAGGGCAGAGAATGTGGAAGACCCGTGTCATGATCGGCAATCGCATCCTGATCGAAAAAGACGGCGCCCGGAATATGGCCGGTCGCATACTCCTGCTTCCCGTCGCGCTTATGCGCGGGCAGATACCATGAGGCATCGACGATGCGGAAATGTGGCGTTCCGAGCTGCTGCTCGACCCAATCCGCCGAAACGACGAAACGGCTTTTATCGGTGCTCACGATATTTCTCCCAGAAATCAGGCGGCGTCGGCGGGTTTGCCGAAGCGGATACGGAAACGGCGGTTTTCCTTGCCCTTCTTTTCGATCTTGGCGATGTAAATCTCGCCGACTTCCTGCGTTTCGGACACATGAGTGCCGCCGCAGGGCTGGCTGTCAACCGAAGAATTCTCGCCGATACAGACAAGGCTGACACGGCCAAGCCCGACGGGTGGGCGAACATGCTTGGATTTGACGATGCCCGGACTGGCCGCCAGTTCCTCGTCGGTGATCCACTGCAGGTAAATCGGGTGGTTTTGCTCCACGAGTTCCATCAGCTTGGCGGTGACGTCATCCTTGTCGATGGTCTCCGACATATCGAAATCGACGCGCGACTCCTCCTCGCCAACGGCCGCACCGGTGATCGGCCATGAGCAGACGACGGAGAGAAGGTGGCAAGCGGTGTGCATGCGCATCAGCTTGTATCGGCGCTGCCAGTCGATGTGGAGGGTGAGCTTTTCCCCGATCTCTGGAGAGGGTTGTCCTTCCAGCGGAACATGGATGATGACGCTTTTGTCCGCGCCGTGGCGGGTCACGCCGAGTTCGATCTTCGAACCATCGGCGCGCTCGAGAAAGCCCGTATCGCCAGGCTGCCCGCCAGATGTGGCATAGAAGCAGGTCTGATCCAGCTCTATGCCACCATCGTCATGCACTGCCGTGACCACCGCTTCGCAAGTTGAAAGATAGAAATCATCACGAAACAGGGCATTCACGGGCATGCTGCATTCACCTCAGACGGTTTCGTACGGAACCGAAATCTCTTTCTTTTCCGTCAGCCAGGCGGGAAGGGGAAGCCCCTTGGATCGCAGGAAGTCCGGGTTGAAGAGCTTGGACTGGTAACGGTTACCGTAGTCACAAAGTATGGTGACGATTGTATGCCCCGGTCCGAGGTCGCGGGCAAGCCGAATTGCACCGGCAATGTTAATGCCTGAGGAACCGCCAAGGCACAGGCCGTCCTTCGTGATCAGTTCGAAGATGATCGGCAAGGCCTCGGAATCCGGGATCTGATAGGCAAAATCCGGTGTAAAGCCCTCAAGATTGGCCGTGATGCGACCCTGGCCGATGCCTTCAGTGATGGAGGATCCTTCAGACTTCAGAACGCCGTTCTTGTAGAACTCGTAAAGGGCCGCACCTTCCGGATCGGCAAGACCGATCTTGATGTCTGGGTTGAAATCGCGAAGACCGTCCGCGACGCCCGCGAGCGTTCCACCGGAGCCGACGGCGCAGATGAAGCCATCCACCTTGCCATCCGTCTGGTCCCAGATTTCCGGTGCCGTCGTTTCGATATGCGCCTGACGGTTGGCAATATTGTCGAACTGGTTTGCCCAGATCGCTCCGTTCGGATCGGTCGCTGCAATCTGCTTTGCCAGACGCCCGGAGACTTTCACGTAGTTATTGGGGTTGGAATAGGGCGCTGCCGGCACTTCGACGAGCTGGGCGCCAAGAAGCTTCAGTGCGTCCTTCTTCTCCTGGCTTTGGGTCTCAGGGATGACGATGACCGTCTTGTAGCCAAGCGCGTTGGCAACCAGCGCAAGCCCAATGCCGGTATTGCCAGCTGTACCCTCGACGATGGTGCCGCCGGGACGTAAGAGGCCACGGCGTTCCGCATCGCGAATGATGAACAGCGCAGCACGATCCTTGACCGACTGGCCCGGATTCATGAACTCGGCCTTGCCCAGAATTTCGCAGCCCGTGGCCTCGGATGCTGCCTTGAGGCGGATGAGCGGCGTGTTGCCAATTGCGGTCAGCACGGAAGAATGGATGGTCATGATCAGGCCTTCTGTCCAGTCAGCGATTCAAAGCCGTTATGTCGTTATCTAACAGCCTTGTGACAAGAAATTATCTTCTGACGAAGAGAGTTCCAGCGCAAAATATTACCGATACCGTGGTTATTCACTCTTCTTGATCTGAGAGTAGGTGTTGAGCGCACGCTGGCGTGCCTCATTATGATCGACGATAGGCTTCGGATAGGTCTTGCCCAATTCGATCCCTGCTTTTTCCAGCACCTGCTTTGGAGCATCGAACGGCTTGTGGATGTACTTGGCCTCGAGCTTCGAAAGCTCCGGCACGAAGGTTTTGACATAGTCGCCGTCAGGGTCGAATTTTTCTCCCTGAATGATGGGATTGAAGATGCGGAAAAACGGCGAGGCATCCGCACCCGATCCCGCCACCCACTGCCAGTTGCCCGCATTCGAGGCAGGGTCGGCATCCACAAGCGTATCACGAAACCACTCCTCTCCTTTGCGCCAGTCGATCAGGAGATGCTTGATCATGAAGGATGCGGTGATCATCCGCACGCGGTTGTGCATGACGCCGTGCTTCCACAGCTGTCGCATTCCAGCATCAACAATCGGGTAGCCGGTCATGCCCTGCTTCCATGCGTTGAACTTTGCCGTGTCCGTTTTCCATTCGAACGCATCGAAATTGTCGTTCCAGTTCTTCTCGTTGAGTTTGGGGAAGTGGAAGAGAAGATGGTAGCAGAACTCGCGCCACACGATTTCCTTGCGAAACCGGCTGATGTCGTTCGAGGCAATGTGAGAGGAAAGGCCTCTGGTGGCATGCCAGAGCTGGGCAGGTGTGATTTCCCCGTGGGCAAGATGCGGCGACAGCATCGAGGTTGCCGGTTGTGCCGGGAAGTCACGACCCTTCTCATAGCCCTTCAGCGCGCCTTCGATGAAATCAGCTAGCCGCTCTTTTGCTCCCGCTTCGCCCGGCGTCCAGACGTCCGAGAAATACTTTGCCCAATCCGGTTTTGTCGGCAGGAGCTTCCAACTGTCCAGCTTTTCAGACTTCGGCCAGCTGGATGGCGTTGGTATCTGGCGCGGCTTCGCCGTCGGTTCCGGCGGCTCGTCACCGCTTTCGATGGCACGCCAGAAAGGCGTGTAGACGCGATAGGGTCCACCGCTCTTCGTTGTCACCTTGGATGGTTCGTGCAGAAGGTGACCTGAGAAACTCTCGACCTCACATCCATCATCGCGAAGCTGCTGCTTGAGGTGGCTATCGATCTCCATGCCATCGGGGTCGTACCGACGGTTCCAAAAGATCGTGCTCGCGCCAATATCACTGATTAGTGACTTGAGGACTTTAGCGGGGTCTCCACTGCGCAGGATCAGGCGACTTCCAAGCTTCTCCAACTCGTCGGAAAGGGCGTTCAGCGAGTGATGCAGCCACCATTCCTGTGCACCGCCCAAGGGGCCGTTCAAGCCCTGCCGATCCTCGCGAATATACAGCGGGACGATTGCTCCACCATGCTCCCGCGCGGCTGCAAGGGCGCGATTGTCAGAAAGGCGCAAGTCCTTGCGAAACCAAAGAATAATGGGGCTTTCCTGCTTCGTCATAGGCGTTCCTTCCGCTTTCATCTGTAACGCGCATAAGGGTGTTTCGCTCCCGTGCAACGGCAGTAATACGGTGGCGCGGTACCTATGGTTTTTGAAGGGTAAATTTTGTCAGGTTTTAATCAAAACAGGTGGAACCATATGCTGGACGTGACGTTGGAGGCACGTGAATTGAGTATGGAAGACCCACCAATGATGCTGAATGAAGTAAAATGGGATGCGCCTGTCGTGATCTCCCTGGAGAACGGCGCGCCTCGCACCTTCAACGGCGCTTATGAAGCCTTTGATTTTCTCCAACACGAGTGGCCCAGCCGTCATGGCAAGGCGTATGAGCAGGCGTTGCGCCTCTGCAGGGCGTCGCTTCTCGGCAGCGTTTCCGGCGAGATTGCCCGGACCGCTTTCGTCGAGGCCAGCCGCGATGCAAACCGCCTCGTGGAGATGCCTAAGCTCGCATCGTAGGCGATCCGTTTGATCTTCAAGCGAAGAATACCTTTTCAGCCACCCGTCGCGTTCCCGCCGGGTGGCTTTTTGCTGGCCTCTATCGCGTCGGTGGCGGGTTGAGGTGGAAGCCCGAGGACACATTCTTGCCGAAAAATTCGGGGCCGGGCCTCGACTTCACCTCAAAAAAATGGTTGCTGAAACGTTAACGCCGACAATCGTTTGGGCGAATGGGACTGAAATGGGGCAGGTTGATCATGCGCAGAATCCGCTACTCCACCGTTTCCACTGCAATGGGTTTTTGCGCCTTCGCATGGCATGACGGCGGCATCTGTCGTTTCCAGTTGCCCGTTGATCTAGAAGATGACGCCAAGGCGCATCTATTACGCCGCATACCCAACGCCGAACATTGCGAACCGGGTGTGGAAGCAAAACATCTGCTGGAAAAAGTGAGAGCCTACTTCACCGGTCAGCACGTCGAGTTTCATGATACGAAGCTCGATATCGGTACCCAAAGTGATTTCTTTTCAACCGTTTACGACGTCGTAAGGGCTATGCCGTGGGGAACATCGAAAACCTACGGAGAAATCGCCAAGGAATTGAACACTCCCCCGCAGGCCGCTCAAATCGTTGGACAGGCGATGGCAAAAAATCCGCTCCCGCTTCTTATTCCATGCCATCGGGTTCTCGCCGCTGGCGGTAAACTGGGCGGCTTTTCTGCCGAAGGCGGCGTAAAGACAAAGCAGCGAATGTTAGAGTTGGAAGGTCTTTTCAAAAACACGCCTAAACTCGAACAGGCTTCGCTATTTTGATAACGCCAAAGGCGATTTCGGGGCATAACATACCCATAATCGCCCATGTCTGGTCAAATTCTCGCTAAATTCGAAGCATAGACGGCTCAACAGCAGCCGCTGTGAGCGAGCCACTTCGCTCCCAGGCTGCCCTACTTTGAATGTGCGCAATGACACTTCGGCGCGGGCTGGAGCCAAGTGTCCTGTGCTTTTAAAGGGCAAAAGTGTGAGAGTATCTGCGTTTCTTTTGGCTGTCGGGCTTTGCGCCGCGGTCATAACGCCCGCTTCGGCGGGAATGTTGAACCAAGCCGAGCAATATGCCGGTCTTCATGAAGGCAAGAACAACAAGACGCTGAAAGCAATTTTGGGCGTCAATCCTCGTAAAACTCCGTGGTGCGGCCACTTCCTCAGCGTTGTTGCAGAAAAATCGGGTCGCACCCCTCCAAAGTCCTCCGGCTTTGCCAAATCCTGGAAATCATTCGGTTATGCCGTTCCGGTCGGCGCTGCCAAACCCGGTGACGTTGTGGTCGTTCGAAGCGGCAAGCACTACCATGCAGGTATCTTGAAAAGCATGAGTGGCGCCACCGCCCAAATCCTGGGCGGTAATCAGTCCGGTCGCGTACAGGTCTCCAACTTCAGCCGCAAGTCCATCGTCTCGGTTCGTCGTTGACCGAGCTTCCAGTCAGAATGAGTCAATGCACGTCAACACATTCTGTCCATAGCAGGACGACAACCTAAAGAGAGAAGCCAGGGCGAGATAGATATCACCGTGAAGTTCTCTTCGGGTGCGGCGACTATGGCTGTTCGCGGGTGCCTGGAGCGGCATCGCGCTGGTCGTCATCTTCCAAGTCCGCTGCAACGATGAAGGCATCCTCGTGCTGACGTGCCGCCTGTCTGCGCGCTCTGAGGCTTGTCAGTTCGTCGGGATCCAATTCCTGCTGATGCTGGGTCAGATCGCCTTCAGTCTCGAAGCGCGCGACGTCTTCGTCCTTGATGTCGAGATGATTGTTCTTGTGAATCGTCGATTTGTCGTCGGCCATGGTAAGCTCCATCTATTTTGGTTTCGTGATAGGGAAACGGGCAGGGTGCAGCTTCGTTCCTTTTGTCACCGCTCAGGCAAAACATCGGAGTAAGAGCGCAGGAACCAATAAGAGTGCCGATTGTTTTCCCGCTATCTAAAACGGGAGAAGCACCATGGAAGTCGATCGCGAATCCGAAATACGCAACAAGGCCTATGAAAAGTGGGAAAGCGAAGGTCGGCGTGATGGCGACCACGAGCGCCACTGGCAGGAAGCTGAATTGGAAATTGATGCGACCCGCAACACGTCTGTGCTGGGCGTCGAGGATGAGGCTGCCGCCGGTGAATCGCCTGCCGTGATCTCGCTCAACCGCGAGCAGTCGCAAGACAAAGGTCAGGCCAATGACGAGCTTGAAGAAGGCCTGGAAGACACCTTCCCGGCAAGCGACCCAGTGTCCGCTACATCGACAGCGGTTTCCGGCCGCGCTGGCAAGCGTTGAAACCCAGCGTTTTTTTTCCACAAGCCGGATATGAGAAGAGTTCAAGGCGATCGCTACAGCGGTCGCCTTTTTCATGTGCGATGAGATACCCGCCGGTAAGGGGGCTTAGTGGACGGCTGGCTCCTCATCGCCAAGAAAGCTCCTGATGCCATCTCGCTCACACGTAGCAAGAAACTCCTCCCAGGCGTCCTTGTCTGTGGCGAAGGGCTCGTCCCATGTCGTCACGTCATCCTCTTCGGAGATGACTTCCAATTGCCAGTCCTGCTGCGTTCCAGCAGGCCGGAAGATATCCACAAGCACAGTGATGCCGTCGTCTTCGAACTCTCCTGAAAACTCGGAATGTTCCAGCTTGTCTTTCTTGGCCATATCAGCCTCCAGCTCCGGTCGGCGCATCGGGCGCCAGATGTTCTTTATATTGGACGGTCTCAGACTGGTCGGTATCGAATTCGCCGGGTGACTTCAAAAGTCGTAAACCCGGACCGCCAGCTGCAGAGGTCTGATTGTCGTCGATGAAGGAAATCCCAGCCTTTTCCAAAGCTGCTCGGAACCTGTCGCCCAATTGAGGATCGGAGCCGCTTTCCCGACTTTCAAAAGACGTTAAAGCAGCATGATCAACACCGGCTGCTTCGACAAGCTTTTCCGGTGCCCAGTCGAGCAGGGCGCGTGCGGCTCTGCATTGCGAAGCGGTGATCGACATATCCGCAGCCTCCATGACAACAAGTGACCGAAGCGTCTGCCTTGATCCTTATTCGTCGTATCGAATATGCGATCTCGTCGCAACGATGTGTAGGCTCAAGACGTTGGATAGTCAGAGATTTTTCAGCGGTATGTTTGGAGAGATATCTTGCTTACAATGCGGTCGATTGTAAAAATGGCTCCCCGGGCCGGATTCGAACCGGCGACCTGTCGATTAACAGTCGAATGCTCTACCGCTGAGCTACCAGGGAACGTGCGCCGCTTGGCGTGGCGTGAGCGGGGTAATACAAACGCTTTGACGATTTGCCAAGCGCTTTTTTCAAAAAAAATGCATTCCTCTTGTTTTATCCACTGAAGGCCCCACGTTTCCGGGCATGACGATGTTGAAAAAAGTTTCCCCAACCCTGTTGAACCGAGGTGATCTGGCGTGAATTTCGGTATTCACCCCAAAACGGGGCGGCTTCACATGGGCAAATGGAGCGTAGCGATGCCGCGCTCGCGTGTTGGGCGCATTGTGATCGGTACGTTGCTCATTATTGGCGGCTTTCTCGGCTTCTTGCCGATCCTCGGCTTCTGGATGGTCCCACTCGGCCTTTTGGTACTATCTCAGGATTTACGCATCGTTCGCCGCAAACGGCGTCAGTTGGCCATCTGGTGGGAATATCGTAAGCGCGCTCGTCAGGCGCGCCGCGGAGGAGAAAAGGACCTCAGGCGCCCGTAAGCGAGTTGCTGAGGCCCTGGCCCGCCCACACGGCCGCATAGGCCAACGCTGCGAAGTAAATCGTCGTCAGCGCAAGAAACAGATAGCCACCCAGCACTGTGGCCCCGTCGCGCTGGATCATCCCTGTAGAGAATAAAAGGATGGCGATCCCCGGCAGGGTATTCGAGAAGGGAATGAAGCCGAGTGGCATCATCAGCAACAGACCGGACACCATAATGGCAATTCCGTTCACCCGGTTCATGATCGCACCGGTTGTCAGGGAAAGTAGGCGTGGGCGAATATACCTGTCCAGCCACGACACGATGTTGATGCCCTTTTGCAGCGCTGGCACAAGGCGCGCCGTCTCCATCTGCCGATCAAGAATGCGTTTGGGCAACCACGGCAGCCGGTTCAGAATGATGGCGAGGCTGATCATGATGATGGCGGCCCCAAATACCGTGCTGACGCCTGGAATGGAAACGGGAATGAGGAAGGGCAGGGAGGCAATGGCGCACATCAGGAGGAGGCCCTGTTCGCCGATAGCCTCCATCAATTCCCGTAAAGTGATCGTCTTTCCGCCAAGCTGATTGATCAGTTTTTGCAAAACGGAACTGAGATTTTCAGACGTATCCTTGAACGCGAAGTCCTGCGTCATGCCTTCTCCCGAAATCAATTAGAACTCCGGGAGTGATATCATTCATGGCCAGAAGTGACTATCCGCAAATGCTCAAAGCAGGTGCGGTGACTGGCATGGATACGGCGTGGGCTATCGAAATCGTCAGTGCGAAACCCACTTGCTGTAGGCACCCAATAAAAGAACAAACATCAAGATGCCGAGAATAAACGGGTTCAGCGAAGTAAAGAAATTAACGTAGTCCATAACTGTCTCCTCCTCAGTATGTCCTCGCGCCTTCATTCTACGCCGAATCAATTGAAACGCCAGAATAAAAGCAATTCAGACTGCGATGCAGCAAAACGCCGCGCGCGTATTCATGAAAAGCCGATATTTTACCTTTCGCGCCGCAGCATTTTTGTATATCGAGCGTCATAATGTTGCGCCGCATCATTTGCCATCCACGCATTTGGTCGGTATTGGCAGGTCACAAGTGGCGGCTTCGAAAACCAGCCGATGCGTCAGAGTGGGACGTGGCTGCGCCTGATCAGTACCAAACTCGCGGGATTGAACGGAGACGAAAAATGCTGAAGGGTCTTTATGCCTGGGCGATGAACCTTGCAGCACGCAAAACCGCCGTCTGGTGGCTAGCGATCATTGCCTTTGTCGAAAGCTCGATCTTTTTCCTTCCGGCGGATGTCCTGTTTCTGCCCATGGTTCTGGCAAAGCCCCGCAAAGCAATGTTTTACGCAACGGTTGCGACCGCCGCATCGGTTCTTGGCGGAATTGCCGGATGGTATCTTGGCCATTATGCCTTTGAAAGTGTTGCCCGTCCGCTGCTGGAGTTTTACGGCAAGCTGGATGCGTTCGAGCAGCTGAAGGCCTCGGTTGATTATGAAACAATCGTGCTTTTGCTGATCACGTCAGGCCTCGCGCACCTTCCACCCATCAAGGTGGTGACGATCCTATCCGGTGCTGCGAATATCAGCCTCGGCCTCTTCATCATCACGGCGGTCGTGACGCGCGGCGCTCGCTTCTTCATCCTCGCAGGTCTGTTGCAGCGCTACGGCGAACGCATCCGGCACTTCATCGAAAAGCGCCTCGGCATGATCGCGGCACTCATCGCCAGCGCTTTGATTGCCCTTTATGCCGTCTATATCTTCGTTCGGTGACATGATGCCGACTTGCCCGTTTGTCGGGTGAGAAACGTTCATCTTGATGTCAGCCTCAGCATCTATCCCTCCCGCCAATAGCAGTCGGAAGATGGATATCATGCGCAAAAAACTGATCACCCTGATAGGCGCCGTGGCGGTACTACTGCTAAGCTTCTTCGGCTATTTGGGCTTCCTCCAACTCTCCGGAAACTTCCATGAGGTGCTGGCCGGCGAACTCTATCGATCGAACCAGCCAAGTGCCGAGCAGTTGGCACTTTATGTGAAGCAACACAGCATCAAGACCGTCATCAATCTGCGCGGCGAGAACGACGGATCCACCTGGTACAAGGATGAGGTGTCCGAGTCCAAGGCCCTCGGCGTCCATCACGTTGATTTCGCCATGTCGGCGCGTGAAGCGCTCTCGATGGACAAGGCGGAAGCCCTGGTCGAGATCATGCGTTCGTCACCAAAACCGATCCTCATTCACTGTCGATCCGGATCCGACCGTACAGGCCTCGCCTCCGCCCTCTATCTGGGCAAGATTGCAGGGGTCGATCCTGAGACTGCAGAGAAGCAGTTGTCCATCCGCTATGGTCACCTGAGTGTGCCGGTTGTCTCCGCAGCCTATCCCATGGATGAGAGCTGGGAGCGGATCGAAAACAGTTTAGCGCGGATGTAGGCACGGCAATCAATAGTGTCGTTGCTGCGCCTGGTCGCTCACATAACTTTCACTTTTAGCTTTCCCGCATTTTCAGGTCGTGACCTCACGTCTTTGTTCTGGAGAGGTGTTAGAGCGTTTCTTTGTTAAATAGAAACAGTTCTGTTGGTTCAAACGGGATCGACTGATTGTCCGGAGGGCGCGTGCCGTAGCCAAAGCATACGGCCAAGCCGTCCGGGCAAGCAGGTGGCCCGTTTCAACCAACCCGAAGGGCCGGGCATCTTTCCGCCAGGCTCAAAGGCGATCGGCTCGACCGTACCTTTGGGTATGCCCTTCGCCAATCGACTTTGCCCTGACGAAAACCTGCTCCGGCAGAACGTTTCTATTTAACAAGGAAACGCTCTAGCCCGTATCGGCCTTCATCTGGCGCCTCGGCCGCTGATATGCGCCCGCATTTCGCCGAAGCACTTATGTCAGCCGAGAGGGACTATTCTACCAAATAATCCCTCTCGGAATGCCGGGTTAGACTTGCAGGTTTGACATCCAATCATAAAAATATGCGACGTGTTGTGACGCAACGATCCTCAACCCGGGGTGCTTGCCAAACAGGATTCGCCTATGACCAAGTATCAGATGCCCGCCTTGTGTTTCACTGCCTGTTGCCTTGCTGTTGGGCTGGCCTTTGTAGTGACCTCGCCGGCTTATGCGGCGGTGAGCGGCGATCGCCGCACGGTATCGGAGCCGACCTTACCCACCCAGCTCTGCGCCACCCTTTCACCTCAGCCAGCGGCGCAAAGCGCATCCGCGCAACAGGCGTGGGACACGCAACGGCTTCAGGCGGCAATCGATGCATGCCCCGCAGGTCAGGCGGTCAAGCTGTCGGCTGGCACCGCTGGCGGTCGCTTCGTCAGCGGCCCGCTGACCATTCGTTCCGGCGTTACCCTCTGGCTCGACCGAGGCGTGGTGCTGGCCGCAGTCGCTGATCCTCAAGCCTATGACCGAGGCAACGGCACGTGTGGAACGATCGATACGAAAGGGCAGGGCTGCCGCCCCTTCATTCTGTTTGAAAAAACGCAAGGCGCAGCTTTGGTCGGTGACGGCCTGATCGACGGTCAGGGTGGCGCGCTTATGGCTGGCAGCAACGAGACCTGGTGGCAACTTGCGCGCCGCGCCCAAAGCCAAGGAGGCAAACAGAACAATCCTCGGCTAATCCAGGTTGATGACGGCGCTGACATCGTTTTCTACCGCGTGACGTTGAAAAATGCGCCAAACTTCCACATCATGCTGAACGGTGTGAAGGGCGCCACACTCTGGGGCGTGCGGATCGACACACCTGCGGACGCGCGCAACACGGATGGCATCGATCCTGCCGGTTCGCAGGATGTGACCATCGCTCACAGTTTTATCCGTGGCGGGGACGACAACATCGCCATCAAGGGCGGTAGCGCTCCGACCCGTTACGTCTCGATTCTCGACAGTCACCTCTACTGGGGGCATGGCCTTTCGATCGGCAGTGAGACCGAATCGGGTGTGAGCGACATACTCGTCCAAAACGTCACCATCGACGGGGCGACGTCCGGATTGCGTATCAAGAGCGATATCAGTCGGGGCGGGCTCGTCAGCGCCATACAATATGAGAATGTGTGCCTGCGCGGAAATCGTAACCCGATCGACTTTGATACCCGTTACGACAAACAGGCCCATGGCTCTGACATACCGGTTTACCGTGACATTCTGCTGCGCAGTGTAACGGGCGAGACAGGGACGCTGGTCCTCCGCGGCTATGATGCCACCCATCCGATCTCAGCGACGTTTGACGGTGTGCGTTTCGATCCGAACGTAAGCTGGCAGATCGAGAACGCCACCCTATCTGTTGGTCCGGGCGGCATCACACCTGCGCCACCTGTAAAGGTGTCGTCTGTTCCCCAGCCTTCGGCTCCATCGGACAAAGCAGCTCCACCCAATTGCGCGGGACGCTGGCTGGATTTTCCATCAGCGAACTGACCCGCCGGTCTCCCTACAGCAAACAATGATTTTCGGTGTTTTGTCCTACGGACTTGATTTTTAGGGTTGCGTGCGAGACGCCTTCTATATAAACGCGTCTCTTGTGTCGGAGCGTAGCGCAGCCCGGTAGCGCACTTGACTGGGGGTCAAGGGGTCGCAGGTTCAAGTCCTGTCGCTCCGACCATTTTTGAGGTTCTCCCCAAGCCTCGATATTCCTGAGAAAAGCCTTGGCATCAGCCATTTGACGATCTCCGCATGGAGACGGCGCAGCTCTTTATTCTCACGCAGCTGCCTCTCAAGCGTTCATTTTTGAATTTTCTAATGGAACGCTCAAGCGGGACGGCGTGTTACTCTATCGTAAAAAAGGCGAGGCGTCGCTGGGCGTGCTTTGCAAGAGATGGAGAGAAAGATGAACAGCATTATCTATATCGTCGGTCTGGTTGTCGTCGTTGGCATGGTCCTGTCTTTCGTCGGCTTAGCCTGACAGGACAGGCGTCTCATATACGAGGTGCCGACATGCGCGAGGTAGCGCAGCAGGACAGTGTGCTGCGCCCCTCCCGAAGACGATCAGTTTTCCTGTACGGACACGCCGTTGGGTCCAATGTTCATTTCGATACCCTTAGGCTTCGACTCTTCGTGCCATACATAGATGCCGAGAGCAGCAACGAGTACGACCAGTGCGCCAATGATGAAATAGAGATTGTTGGTCCGCGTCATTCGGATTTCCCCTGAAAATGAAGATGTACGGCGGATCAACGCGGAAAATCCTGCCCGGTTCCACCGGGCAGGTGGTAATCGGTTACAGTTTCATCAATAGGCGTTTTCCGATTTCAGCAGACGGATGGGCGTCAGGAAGAGAATCTTGAGGTCGAGCCAAAGAGACCAGTTTTCAATATAGTAGAGATCGAATGCGGTGCGTTGCTTGATCTTGTCGCTATTGTCGATCTCGCCGCGCCAACCGTTGATCTGCGCCCATCCGGTGACCCCAGGCTTGACCTTGTGGCGGGCGAAATAGTGTTCCACGACCTCGGTATATTTCAAGTCGCCCGTCTGCGCATGGACGGCATGGGGTCTGGGGCCGACGAGGGATAGATCTCCCGCCAGCACGTTGAAGAGCTGAGGCAATTCGTCCAGCGAGGACTTGCGCAAGAAACGACCGACCGGCGTGACGCGCGGATCATTCTTGGTTACCGCCTTCACAGCACTCGGGTCGCTCATCTCCGTATACATCGAGCGAAACTTCCAGACATTAATCGTCTCGTTGTTGAAACCGTGGCGTTTCTGCTTGAAGAACACCGGACCTTTGGAGGTCGCTTTGACGGCGATAGCGGCTCCGATCATCACGGGCCAGAGCAGGAGAAGGGCGATGACACTGAACAGGATATCGAACACCCGTTTCGCCACGCCGTCCCAATCCCGGATGGGCTTGTCCACCACGTCGAGCATCGGCACGCTGCCATCGCGCGAATAGGAGCGGGGCCGGAAACGCAATTTGTTGGCATGGGCCGCGATGCGGATATCGACAGGCAGCACCCAGAGCGTTCGAAGAAGCTCCATGATGCGCGCTTCCGCACTGGTGGGAAGCGCGATGATCAGCATGTCGAGCTTCGTCATGCGGGCGAACTCGACCAGTTCGGCAAAGGTGCCAAGCTTCGGATAACCAGCGACGATCTCTGGTGAGCGGGCACCTGTGCGATCGTCGAAGATGCCGCATATCCGGATGTCGTTATCGTGCTGCTCCAGAGAGCGTATCAAGTCTCTTGCCGCCTGGCCGCCGCCAACGATGACGGCTCGGCGCTCCATCACACCGTTGCGGCCCCAGTGACGAATGACGAGACCGACGATCGATCTTTCCAGAAGAAGAAAGGCTGCCCCCGCCGCAACCCACCACGCAAAGCCAGCCCAGGAGTATCCATCCTCGTTTAACAGCATATGCATCGCACCGGCTGTCACGCCACATGCGGTGAGCAACGAACCCACGATGCGTGCGGCCATCGCCAAAGGGCGACGCAGCGAGGGAAGCTGGTAGGTATCGGTGATCTGAAGCAGAAGGGCGGTGAGACCCGCGTTGAAGAGACAGGCAACGACGAGCGCCAAGTGAGCGCTCCAACTGCCGGAGATCTCCATGCCATTGAGAGCAATCGAGATGATCGAAAGGCCGACGAACTCGAAGACCCGCAACTGACCGATGACCATATTCGGTGAGTGGCTGGTATCGCGAAGTTGGTTGGCGATCTGTCGGGCGAAGGGATTGAGGGTCGGTTGACCGCCGTCTCCTTTACGTGCTGCCTTTTGATAGAGTTGCAACCGCACGACATCGAGATCGGAGTTGCGTCCGTCTCTTTCTTGATCGCCCATGGACTTATCCCACCATCATTACGAGATATGGATAAGCTACAGATAATAAAAGAAGCGTTGACGATTTCCACATGAAAATCGCTTTGCGCACTCGGTTTGACTGCAGCGCCCAAAGGAATTGTCAGGCTGCTGCAGCAGTAATGGGGGCGGGATACGCAATACCAGTTTACCCGCAACTATGGACAGAAGCTTAAGGCTGCCCGATCGGCGCCCGCTGCTTTTGCCGCTGAACTTGAAATTCTGGCTTTAGCTATGATGAAGCCAGAGAGCGCTGTGACGCAATGTCGTCAAAAGAAACGTTCCCGCACATAGATGGTGTCGCCGGCCAGGACGGGTGCTGAGATCAGCACGCGTCCGGTATTGACATCGGCATTGAGCTTGCGCGTCACATCGACATCGCGCTGATTTGCGCGTGACGTGAAGCCACCCGCAACGGCTATGGCGTTTTGTATCGTCATGCCCGGTACGTAGGAGTACTGTCCGGGTCTGCCCACTTCACCCATGACGAAGACCGGGCGATAGCGATCGACCTCGATGCTGACGTCTGGATTGCGTAGATAGCCTTTGCGAAGCTGCGCTGCGAGCGCTGCTTCGACTTGCTTGGCTGTTCTGCCGCGTGCGGGGATTTGTCCAACGAGAGGAAAGGCGATGTAACCCGCTTGGTCGACAGTGTAGGTGTTTGTGAGGCCGGTTTGGTCAAAAACGGTGACGCGCAACCTGTCGCCGCTATCCAGGCGATAGGGCTGCAAGGCGGCTGCATTGATGGCCGAGGGCGCCGGTTGATACGCAGCGCAACCACCAAGCGTCATTGTGGCAGCAAGGGCAAAAGCCGATATCAAACGTGGGATGGCGAAATTCATTCGCAATCAGGCTCCGGGACATTTCTTGACCCCAGTTATCCGTTCGCCATGGTTAATTCCCGGTAAAGAAAACTTTTTTTGGAGGAATTTCGCTTAAGCGCATCGCGATGCCCTCATGGTGCGTAGGGTTTAACGCTTGTGTTACTGCAGCACGGTTAGAAAGGAAGAACGGTGGCGGCACTGCTGAAGCTGCCGGCGATGAGGAAAAGAAGACGCCATGAACGCGAACGACAATGCGACCGAACCCCAGGATGATCTTAATCCTCCATCTGCCGAGGCGGGTCTTCCGATAGCTTACGTCGCTGACCTTCTCGTCATGCCAGGTGCCAAGCCCGTTGCCGTTGTCGCGTCCCCCAGTGGGACCGATGGATCGACGGCCACCGTTATGCTGGCAAGAGCGATCGCCGAACTGGCGCGATCCGTGGTGCTTGTGGACATGACGGCGACAGGTGCGCCGTCGCGGCTGATGGTAACGGACGAAACGCTGCCGGGTATTATGGACCTGTTAACGGGCGATGCAGCCTTCGGCGAGACCATCCATCGCGACCGGCTCTCTACCGCGCATATCGTCCCGCAGGGCGTGGGCTCAGGACACCGCGTTAGCGGTGTCCGCGACCGGCTTCTGATGGTGCTTGGGGCATTGTCGGGAAGTTACGACACCGTGCTGCTTGAGTTCGGCGCAGCCGATCCAACAGAGATTTCCCGCATCCTCAAATATATCGATGCGGATATCGTTCTTTCTGTTCCCGATGCCGACCCTGTTGTCCTCCGCGAAGCGGAGACATCGTTCCGCGTAAGCGGTCACAGTCAGATCATTCCGATGGTATTGGCAGCGAGAAGCGTCTCGGGTCGCACAGCTTAGGCCCGAAAGATCTGCTCGTCAGCGCAAGCGCCTATTTCTGCCGTTTCGGGCCAGCCATCCATTTGATGATCAACATTGCCGGCAAAACCCACAGGAGGCCGGACAGCACAAAGTAGCCGAGGTGAATCCACCAGGGAGAATTGGCAAGCGTTGCGGAAGCGAAGGCCGTCGCAACAACCGCGTATGTCACGACCAGCATAATGATGACGATGGTGCCGATGAATGATCTGAGGCGGGGATGCATGGCTGGATGTCTCGTCCGTCGCTGACTCGTAAGACCTCTGTATAACAGCGCTACTTGAAAACGGAATCGTTTTCACGAGCTGCATGACCGCGACCCGATGCCGCAAAGGCCAACCCCTTGTTTTGCCCATCCGGTTAAGGCAAACCAATGTTAGGAATTGTGGAGTGTCAAGAATGCGATCCGATACGGTGGCGAGGGCGGATGCCTCTGTCGAAAAACGGGTGAAAACCGCTTTGCAGGCGCAGGAAAGCAACCGAAAGCTCTTGCGGATCTGGTTGCGTGTCGTGCTCTTCACGCTGTTCTGTCTGGTACTCGTGGGGGGGGCCACCCGTCTGACCGAATCGGGTCTGTCAATCACGGAATGGAAGCCTATCCACGGCGCCATCCCGCCCTTGACCGTCGCCGAGTGGGAAGAGGAATTCCAGCTTTACAAGCGCATCCCGCAATATCAAGAGATCAATCGCGGCATGTCGCTGGACGAGTTCAAGACCATCTTCTGGTGGGAATGGGCGCATCGTCTGTTGGCGCGGACCATCGGGCTGATTTTTGCCCTGCCGCTTGCCTATTTCTGGCTGACCGGACGGATCGAGAAGCGACTGCGCCTGCCGCTCGTCGGCCTTCTGGCGCTTGGCGGTTTTCAGGGCTTCGTCGGTTGGTGGATGGTCTCATCCGGCCTCGTCAATCGTACCGATGTGTCTCAATACCGGCTCGCGACCCATTTGACGATTGCCTGCCTGATCTTCGCGGGCTGCATGTGGATATTGCGCGGCCTTTCCTTTCATTCTCCAGAAGCGTCGCACGAGCGCGAGGGCAGGGGATTTGCTGCCCTCCTGGCGGTGCTCTGTCTTTTCCAGATCTATCTCGGCGCGCTGGTCGCCGGCCTCAATGCCGGCCTCTCCTACAACACCTGGCCGCTGATGGACGGCTCTCTGATTCCGGGCGATCTTTTCATCCAGCAACCCTGGTGGATCAACCTCTTTGAGAACCCGAAGACGGTGCAATTCGTCCACCGAATGGGTGCCTACACGCTCTTTGCCGCCACGCTCTGGCACATGCTGAGCCTCTGCCGCAGGCTGCCGAACACACCACATGCGAGGCGTTCCGTGCTGTTCTTTGTCCTGGTCTGCGTGCAGGCGAGCCTCGGCATTACCACGCTTCTCACCCATGTGGATATCCATGTGGCGCTCGCTCATCAGGGCATGGCGCTGATCGTCCTTGGTTTCGCCATCGCCCACTGGCGTGGCTTCATCGGGGAGTATCCTACGCCGGTGACGATAGAAGTCAGGGACTGAGATCGCTGCTCAGTAAGCCGCGCGCAACGGTGAGGAAGGCGAGGCGCTCCAAAGCGTTCTCATTCTCATCCAGCACATCACCATCTTCAAGGGACCAGCAGATCGATACTCCCGCATGGGCAATGGCGTAGCGCAGGATTTTTTCTTTCGAGCAGTTGAGCGTTTCTGAAAAAACCTCACAGAGCCTTTTGATCCGTTGCGGATCGAGGATGTCCGGCAGCGCATTCAGGGGATTGCCGAAGATATTCGCGACCTCATAGGCTGGATCACCGACAAGCCCCTGGGGATCGATTGCCAGCCAACCGCGGGGTCCGCCCGTCACGATGTTGTGGTGATGCAGGTCTCCATGAAGCGGTTTTACAGTCTCCTGACGAGCGAGCAGTTCCCGAATTATTTCGGCACTATACCGCAGAGGCTCGCGCAGGCGTTCATGGCTTTCCGTCTCGGCGCGCGCAAAGAGAGAGCGGAAATGCTGGTCGAATGTTGTGAGCCCACCGGAAGATCCTGCCGTCGGCGCGTGGAGCTTCTGGAGAACCTCGCGGATGATCGCATTCGTGGCGTCCTCTCCATGCTGAAGACGGTAAGTGCGAAGTGTCAGATCACCCGCGTCCTCCAGCAGGCATTCCGTATCGTTTTTCTGCAAAAGGCGCACAGCACCTTGGCCCTGCCGCCACTCCAGGAAGGTCATGCCGGGACGCTCGCCCATTCCCTGCGGCTTCAATCGCTTCAAGATCGCTGACAACCCATCCGTTAACGTCACACGGTGGACAATGCTGCTCGCTGTATCGGCAAGAAAAAAGGCGGAGGAAATGCTCCACCGCCTTTTGATCTCATCCGGAATGTCGGACGTGACGATGCTCTCGCTCATGCAGACAGCATCAGTTCCATGTTCTGAACGGCCGCACCTGATGCGCCCTTGCCGAGATTATCGAGAACCGCGACGAGGTTGATGTGCTCTGCATTGCCGAAGGCGTAGAGCTTCATAATATCCTGATTGGCGAGTTCTTCTGCATCGATACGCGCGATCGACTTGCTCTCTTCCAGAGGCACGACCTTGACGATGTCCTGCCCTGCATAATGCTGGGTAAGGGCGGCGTGAACCGTTTCCACAGTCGCGCCGTCCTTGAGTTGAGCGGCAAACAGCGGAACCTGAACGATCATGCCCTGCGGGAAGCGACCGACCGATGGCGAAAAGAGCGGAGCGCGATCCAGAAGCCCGTGGTTCTTCATTTCCGGCACGTGCTTGTGCTTCAGGGGCAGACCGTAGAGGAAGTTGTTGGCGCTGATCGCATCCTCGCGGCTTTGATCTTCCATCTGCGCGATCATCTGCTTGCCGCCGCCGGTATAGCCCGAAACAGCGTTGACGCTGACGGGATAGCCGTCCGGCAGGATGCCTGCGGCACGCAAGGGACGGATGAGGCCGATGGCGCCGGTAGGGTAGCAGCCGGGATTGGCAACGAAGCGGGCAGAACGCACCTTCTCAGCCTGATCCCTATCCATTTCGGCAAAGCCATAGGCCCAGTCCGGGTGGATACGGAAAGCGGTCGAGGTATCGATGATCCGAACCTTGTTGTTGCCGGAAACCATGGAAACAGCTTCCTTGGACGCATCATCCGGCAGGCAGAGGATCGAGATATCGGCGCTGTTGAGCATATCCTCGCGCATAGACGCGTTACGGCGCTCGGCTTCGGGAATGGACAGCAGCTCGATATCGCGGCGGTCGGCCAGGCGCGTGCGGATCTGCAAGCCCGTCGTGCCGTGTTCGCCATCGATGAAGATTTTCGCTGCCATGTCCTTAACCTTACATTTTCAATATGTTGTCGGAGTTTTCAGACTCGATTTGTTAGCCCGCGGGATGCATATCAGGTTGATATCGCAAGCCGCTCGGCGCGCAGCCCCAGCATATACATCGCAACCGTTGCCCCGGCAATGGCGGTGATGTCCGCGTGGTCATAGGCGGGCGCCACCTCCACCACATCGGAACCGCGAATGTCGAGCTCGCCAAGGCCGCGCAGGACAGAAAGAATTTTCGCGCTCGATGGTCCACCCGCAACCGGTGTGCCGGTGCCGGGTGCAAAGGCGGGATCGAGGCAATCGATATCGAAAGTCAGATAGGCCGGGAGACCGCCCGTATGCTTGACGATCAGCGAGGCGATGTCGCTGGCGCGCATCTCCTCGACCTCGTAGCCATAAAGGATCTTGATGCCGCAATCTTCCGGCGCATGCGTGCGAATGCCGATCTGGATCGAACGATCCGGATCGATCAGCCCATCACGCACGGCGCGCACGACGAAGGAGCCATGATCGATGCGCTTACCGTCATCGAACCAGGTATCCTGGTGTGCGTCGAACTGAACCAGCGCCAAAGGACCGTGTTTCGCCACATGCGCTTTCAGAAGCGGCCAAGTGATGAAGTGATCGCCACCGAGCGTCAGGAGATAATCGCTGTCGGCGATGATCTTGCGCGCCTCCTGTTCGATGGTCTCCGGCGTCTGCCAATGATTGCCGTAGTCGAGCAAGCAGTCGCCGTAGTCGATCGTCGGCATGGTCTCGAAAAGATCGCGGCCAAACGGATACTGTGGATCGTTGTCGAAAATGGCCGAGGCGCGACGGATCGCCTGAGGCCCGAAACGAGCGCCAGGGCGATTGGATGTGGCCGCATCGAAGGGAATGCCCCAGACCACGGTCGAAGCGCCTTCCAGGTTCTTGCTATATCGACGACGCATGAAGGAGAGCACGCCCGCATGTGTCGGATCGCTGGCCGCCGAGGTAAGAGACGGTGCAGTGAAGGCGTGATCGATCGTCTTTTTAGCCATTGCTCATCTTTCCGTGAAAATCTCGAGAATAGTCAATATCGCATTAAACTGTTCGGGATAAGGTGGCCTCGTGGTAAACACCTCGTAAAGAATAAATCGGAAAGTATATCTGGCAGCTTGGCCGTGATGTTCGGGTCCTTCCGTCTCCGGCATTTCCAGTACAGCCATGCATATTGGCCGATCATCCCGGCGCGCCGGGGATGATCGGAACTGCGCATGGCTCTGTGGCAGCCGGGTTTGGAAGCCCAGCTATAAGCAACGTTACATGTGGTTTTTATGAACTATCGACCCGAAATTGACGGTTTGCGTGCCCTGGGATTACTGGCCGTCATTTTTGCCCATGCCGGATTTGCAGCCTTTGACGGCGGCTATATCGGTGTTGATATCTTCTTCGTCATCAGCGGCTATCTGATCACCAAGGTAATCCTGCGCGAATATGCGGAAGGGCGTTTTTCGATAGGTCGTTTCTATGCGCGCCGGGTGCGCCGCATTCTTCCTGCACTCTTCTTCGTCCTGCTCTGTACTATACCCTTTGCCTGGATGTGGCTGCTGCCGGACGCCTATGAGCAGTTTTCCAAGAGCCTGATGGCGGCAACGCTCTCGCTTTCCAACATCTACTTCCTGCGAAATACCGGCTACTTTTCCCCAGAGACGGCAGAAGTCCCGCTGATCCATACATGGAGCCTCGGTATTGAGGAGCAGTTCTACCTGCTTTTTCCGCTGCTCTTTCTGTTCCGGCTGAAGGTCAGGACGATCTTCTCGGTCGTGCTCGCTCTCGCGCTTGGCAGCCTGTTGTTGAGCGAAGCCGGTGCGCGCTTTTTTCCTGTCGCCAATTACTATCTGTTGCCAACACGCGTTTGGGAAATTCTCCTCGGCTCCGTCTGTGCATTCCATGTCTTTGGCAAAGACCGGCGGACAAGCGATGTTCTCGCGGCGGCTGGCCTGCTGCTGGTGATTCTGTCGGTCTTTCTGTTCGACTCTTCGCTCAACATTCCCTCACTGGTGGCTCTGCTCCCGACCGGAGGCACAGCTCTTGTTCTCCTCTTTGCCTCGCAGACCAGCATCGTTGGACGCATCCTTGCCTTTTCCCCCTTGGTTTGGCTCGGTCGGATCAGTTTCAGTGCCTATCTCTGGCATCAACCCGTCTTTGCTTTCTGGCGCATCCGCAGCCCCGAACCACCATCGACGATCGTCATGTGCGGATTAATCGGTCTCGTTCTGCTGCTCTCGTTTCTGAGTTGGTACTTCGTCGAACAACCATGTCGCGGGCACCGCGTTCGCTTTGCCAAAATTGCTTGGACGGCTTGCGCACTTGCTGTCGGGCTGGTTGGTTTTGGCGCTTGGGGTGACGTGAAAGAGGGCTTGCCCTTCAGGCTGCCGAACAATGTCAGGGAATTCGTCGATCGGACCACCTGGAACGACAACTGTCTTTTCCAGAGTGAAGACGGCATTCCAGCACTGCCCAGCATGGAGTGCATGTTCAATATTGGCAGTAGCCGGACGATCGCTGTCTGGGGCGATTCCATCGGCGCATCGATTTCTCCGGCCTTGCAGGAGGAGTTCAAGCGCCGCAACATCGGCATGGTACAACTGACCCATGGCTTCTGTGCGCCGATCCTTGGAGTGTCTATCGCAAGAGACGAAGGCGCTGCCAATTGCCAAGAGTTCAACAGGCGCGCATTGGATTATCTCGCTGCCAGCAACGTCGAGACCGTAGTTCTGTCAGCCTCCTGGGTAAGTTTCGTTGCCGCGCCCTATATGCAGATCGACAGCGAGGTATACGCCAATGAAGCCATGCCGCTTCAAGCGATTGCCGACAATCTTCGTGAGACTGTTCAACGGCTGGAGGCGACCGGCAAACAAGTCGTGATCATTTATCCGGGCCCGCGCTTCGAAAAGCCGCTGGTGGACGTAATGGCCCTGCGTATGCTGCAAGGCGATCCTGCGCCGAGCTTTGAGCTTTCGAAAGCAGATCTTGAGGTAAATACCAGTCGCGCCTATCGGGTCCTGAATTCAGGTCTGCCTGAGGACGTCAGCAAGGTGCTGCCGGAGCAACTTTTCTGCGATCCTACCTCAAAGGGAGGATGCTACTTCGGCTTGGAGGGCGTTGCCTATATTGCCGATCGCGGGCACTATACCAGGGCCGGGGCCGAACGAATTGCCGCCGCGGTTGCGGATGAGCTTTTCGGTGCTGACGGAATAACGGGATCCATACCCTTGCCGCTCAACTGAGCATGTCTGGCAAACTGTGAAGCGGTTTTGCGATACGACACTTGGTTAGCAGTCTCATCACTGCTGAGGGATCAATCCCAATAGAAAAAGGCGGAGCCGAGGCCCCGCCTTTTCGATATTGTGTATTCCAGAAGCGATTAGCGCTTGGAGAACTGGAAGCTACGGCGAGCCTTGGCCTTACCGTACTTCTTACGTTCAACAACGCGGCTGTCGCGGGTCAGGAAGCCACCCTTCTTCAGAACGGAGCGCAGGCCCGGTTCGAAGTAGGTGAGAGCCTTGGACAGGCCGTGACGAACGGCACCGGCCTGACCGGAGAGACCACCACCGGCAACAGTTGCAATGATGTCGAACTGACCTGTGCGTGCTGCTGCAACGATCGGCTGCTGCAGGATCATCTGCAGAACCGGACGTGCGAAGTAGGCAGTGAAGTCACGGCCGTTGATGATGATCTTGCCGGAACCAGCCTTGACCCATACGCGGGCTACGGCGTTCTTGCGCTTGCCGGTCGCGTAGGAGCGACCGAGAGTGTCAACCTTGCGGACGT